>Ga0308163_10000086_pt1 | contig 281643 bp, 263 predicted proteins | sample PhyTR1_FD_201037 | JGI IMG/M metagenome (GOLD analysis project Ga0308163, IMG submission 201037) | Phyllosphere microbial communities from UC Gill Tract Community Farm, Albany, California, United States - DLSLT.R1 | ecosystem: Host-associated > Plants > Phyllosphere > Unclassified | place...
ATATTTTTTACGGTTATCCTCTACTTTAGGGGCAGTTACGTATTGAATTTGTTCTCTTGCCATTACGCTGCAACCTCCTTAGTTTTTTTGTTAAAAGCACCACTACGCTTTTTCTCATTGTAAGCAATTGCGTGTTTGTCTAAACGGATAGTTAAGAAACGTAACACACGCTCATCGCGTTTTAATTCAAGCTCTAATTTTGCGATCAAATCTCCTGAAGCTTTGTATTCAGTTAAGTTGAAGAATCCGTTTGATTTTTTATCAATTGGATACGCTAATTTTCTCAAACCCCAATTATCTTCCTGGATAATTTCGGCACTGTTGTCAGTAAGAACTGCTTTAAATTTGGCTAATGCCTCTTTTGCAGCCTCTTCTGATAACAACGGGGTTAGAACGATAACAGTTTCGTACTGATTCATTGTTATTAATTAAGTTTTTAATTTTTTAATCCCGAGGTATATTACGGGGATGCAAAAGTAACAATATTTTTCTTTAAATCAAAGGATTAGTTACATTTTATAATGTAAGATGGGAAAGGCGAAATGGAAGATTGGTGTTTGAAAATGGAAGATGGAAAACGGATGATGGAAATTGAAAACTTTGGATATCACATTATCTGTCTTACCTCATCCATCTTACATAAAAAAAGGGGAATTATCTATCAAGACAATCCCCCTATATCAATTAGCTGTTGTTGTTAGTAAGTTTGTATCGTTTTAACGAAAGATTCATCTTTAAATTTAACCACGAAAGTTAACTCTCTTGAATCCGTTTTGCTGATATTGAATTTTTTAGTCAATTGCTCTTTATCTTTGAAAACCTCGTTGTAAACTTCATCATTGTATTCGTTGTATACTTTAACTTCGATTGGGCTTTTATCTAAATTTTCAAGGTTAAGCGTAACTACCTGATCTTTTTGAGTATAAACAGGTTTAAAGATGTTAGAGATTTTTGGTTCAGAAACAATAGCCTCACCATCTTTAATGGTCACGGTATATTTAGCCAGTTTTAAATCAGACTCTACTTTAAGTACATATTTTCCATCAGGAAGTGCATTTAAATCATAAACCTTGCTTGAGAATGCTGTAGCGTGAATGTTTTCTTCAAACAAAACCTCATCACCCGAACCCAGGAGTGATAGATTCACATTTTCTGCTTTATCAGCAGTAAAACGGATATATTTTTCTTTTTCGCCTCTTACCTTTAATGTAAAATCATCATCGTTAGCGTGAACACCCGTAGCAGTAAAAAATAACGCTGCCATTAAACCGATTTTTAAGAACTTTTTCATAACCAATATTTTTAAAGAGTTAATCATTATATGATGGTACTAAGGTAAGAAGGTAATTTGCGTATAGTTAGTTGCATATTTTCCACTTTCTATGCTATATTACCCCAATTCAACAGCGATTCTATCAAAAGTTATAATAAAGCATATTTTTTATGTAAATTAGAAACATAATTCAGCAAATAATGAAACCAAGTTTCGAGGTTGTCGAACCCTCTTTCGGGAGTTCGTTCTATTATTCAAAATATGTAGAAAATGCCAATAATATGGCGCATCTCTGGCATTACCACCCGGAAATCGAAATGGTATTTGTAAATGGCGGCGCCGGCAAAAGGCAGATCGGCAGTCACGTTTCTTATTATACCGATGGCGATCTGATCCTGATCGGCAGCAACCTGCCCCATTGCGGTTTTACTGATACCAACACCGGGAACAAAAACGAAACGGTAATCCAGATGAAGCCGGATTTTTTGGGCAGCACTTTTTTAGGTCTGCAGGAAATTAAAGGAATCCACGAATTATTTGATAAGGCGAAAGACGGGATCGCTTTTGGCAGCGAAACCATGAATTTGGTTGGCGACAGGATAGAAATGATGGATGACCAGGCGCCTTTTGAGAGGCTTTTAACTTTATTGAGTGTTTTAAAGGAACTCGAACTGGCTAACGATTATAAAATTTTAAATGCTGATGGTTTTTCGATGGAAATGCAGGTGCAGGATAACGATCGCATCAATATGATTTTCAACTATGTGAAAGATCATTTCCAGGAACAGATCAGTTTACAACATGTGGCAGAGATGTCGAGTATGACCGTCCCTTCATTTTGCCGTTATTTTAAAAAAATCACCAAGAAAACCTTTACGCATTTTGTAAACGAATACCGTGTGGTACATGCTTCCAAACTTTTGGCCGAAAAACCCATTAGCATCGCCAACATTTCTTACGAAAGCGGTTTTAACAATTTTAGTCATTTTAATAAATTATTTAAGGAATTTACGGGTAAAAGCGCTTCGGAATACAGACATGAATTGAAATCCGTAATTAAATAATATATTCGAATAAGTTTTTAAAATATGAATAAGCCTCTCCTATTAATATTTTCAATATTTGTTAACCTGATTAGTTTTTCACTCTACGCACAATACGTGGAAATCAACCTGGTTAATTGCAAAATAAGCGACAACGAGCAAAAGAAAATAGAAAAACTAATTGCTTATGAGCGCATGTTCTGCAACGAAATTTTCGAAACCAGTAATAACATTACTGTTCCTGTTAAAATCAATCTTTATGGAAAATCAAAAGATTACCGTATAGAAAAAAACAAGTACAATGCGCCATCATCAACCGGATTCTACATCCCGGCAATAAACCAGGCTTTTATTATGAAGAGTGGCGATTTTATTCCCGTGGCCTTGCACGAGGCCAGTCATAGCATCTTCCAGTTCAATTATCAAAAAGCACCAAAATGGTTAAACGAAGGCCTGGCTGAGTTTTTCGAAACCTTAGATTTTGACAGTGAAGGAAATTTATACTCCTACCCGCAGAGTAACCGGATTAAAAGCATAAAAGCAGGATTGGATTTTAAGGATACAGACAGGTTAAAAACTTTTTTCAGGATCTACGATGGCACTTTTTACGGTCATGGGATCGATGATAATTATAATACGGCCTATAGTATGATCTATTATTTCGTTAAAAACAAAAGCACCACGGCATTAAAAAACATCATCAAACTAACTGCGAAGGGCTATGATACTGAAAAAGCGATAGAACTTACTTATGGCAGTTTTAATGCATTTGAAGCAAGTTATAAACAGTTTTATAACCTGCATCGTTAACATCTCAATATTGCTTCACTTTTATACGATAGTTACCTTTATAATATTCTTTCATTTTAACCACCTCTTTTGATTTCTCGGTTAGCCAGAAAATCGCATAACTATCTTTAGTGTAATTAATTTTAAGCAGCCAGCACTTAGCCGAAATATCTGCATTCAATTTCAAATTATCTTTGCCAACCACTTCATAGCGGTGGTAAGTTGCTGATTTTTCATTAGGATCAAAAAAGGAAATATCAAATTGCTGGCCAACCTTTTTAACTGGCAATAAGGCATAAGTTTCTAAATCCTGCTCCCATGAAATGATCGGAATATCCAATTTAACAGGACCTTTTTTTATTGCATCATTATTTTTCACGCTATCAGATGGCTGCATCAAGCCATTTTTATAATCGTAGGCAAAAATACCTCTGCGTTTATAATTTGCATAATGATAAATTGGCGCCAGCGTTTTTCTATCACAAATATTAGTTATTGTGGCGATCAGAGAATCGCTGTGAAGCCATTTCCAGCCAAATGCTACAACTTCATTTTTATCTCTTTTTTTAAAAGCAGTTGTTCTTTCCCATAGATCGCCGACAGTCCGTTTCGTTTCAAGAGAATCTGTCATATAAACCAGGTAACTGGTTTTACCCTCTTTCAGATTGCTCATCACCAATTTATGGTTTTGTGCATTTATAGTATCAACCTGTGCCATTGAAGCATTAGCAAAAGACAACAATATCGCGCTAATAAAAATTAATACCCTCATTTATAAAGTTTTACGATTAGATTAATTTTATCATTAAATGTTACGCGTTCTTTTACAAATCATTTCTGCATTTCAACTTTTCCACATTCCAACTTTTCAATCTTACAACACCTAAATTTTTCCTATTTTCGTGCCGATGGAAAATTTTATCGTTTCTGCCCGTAAATACCGCCCAGCCACCTTCGAAACCGTAGTTGGCCAGCAGCATATTACAGGTACGTTAAAAAATGCCATCAAAAACAACCAGCTTGCCCAGGCATTTCTATTTTGCGGACCACGTGGGGTAGGAAAAACTACCTGCGCACGTATCCTTGCCAAAACCATTAACTGTACCAACCCTACAGCAGAAATGGAAGCTTGCGGCCAATGCGATAATTGCCTTTCATTCCAGAACGGACATTCTTTTAATGTGCACGAATTGGATGCGGCATCGAACAACTCAGTTGACGATATCCGTAGTTTAATTGAGCAGGTCCGCATACCGCCACAAGCCGGAAAGTATAAAATTTATATTATTGATGAGGTTCACATGTTATCGCAAAGTGCATTTAATGCCTTTCTGAAAACTTTGGAAGAACCGCCTTCTTATGCCATTTTTATCCTCGCTACTACCGAGAAACATAAAATCCTGCCAACCATTTTATCCCGTTGTCAGATTTTTGATTTCAACCGTATCCAGGTAGAAGATATTGCCAGCCACCTGTCAACCATTGCCCAACGCGAAAATATTGCTTTCGAAAGTGATGGTTTACACATTATTGCCCAAAAAGCAGATGGTGGATTGCGTGATGCGCTTTCGATGTTCGATCAGATTGCCAGTTATGCCAATAAGAACATTACATATAAAGCGGTAATTGATAACCTGAACATTTTAGATTACGATTACTTTTTTAAACTTACCTCTTACTTAACTGCTGCAGAAGTGAGCCAGACTTTACTTTTGTTCGATGAAATTTTGAACAATGGTTTTGATGGCAACAACTTTATAAATGGCTTGGCCAGTCACTTCCGTAACCTGTTGGTAGGTAAAGATGCAGCTACCATTAAATTGTTGGAGGTAAGTGAAAATATCAAACAAAAATACCTCGATCAGTGCAGACAAACAGAATTATCGTTCCTGTTAACAGCGCTGAATTTAGCCAATACCTGCGATTTAAATTACAAAAATTCTAAAAACCAGCGTTTACAGGTAGAGTTGGCACTGATTAAAATGTGCCATATCCGCTCGGTCGTCAATTTAGCACAACAACCTTTAAACACTAATAACACAGCAACTGACGGAGATCAGGATAAAAAAAAAACTAATGTCGTAGCTGAACAGGTTGAAAGCCCGAAGCCAAAAGCCGAAAGCGAAAACACTGTTTCTGCCCCAGCCCCTACCATTAGTGCGCCTGTTTTACCTAGCATCCCTGTAGAGGAAAAAGCAAAGGAAATGCCAAGGGTTAGCAGTCCTTCGCCATCTACAACTTCCATCAACATTAATATTCCAAAGGCTGGTGCGACAAGCATGCTCATTCCCTCACTAAATGATTTTGATCGCATTGCGCAGGAGGAGGAAGATAAAGGACCCAAAAAAGCAACCGGCGAGGCCCGCGAAGTTTTTAGTTACGATCGCTTGTTGGAAATCTGGAGCATATATACACAAAAGCTTAAAGCTGCCGATAAAATCAATCTTTTTACCATTTTAAACAATTTTGCCCCTACCCTTCTAAATCCTGAATTAATTGAGATTTCAGTGGAAAGTAAAACGCAGGAACACCTGATACAGCAGGAATCGGTTGATCTTTTAAACTTTTTACGGAACGAACTCCGAAACTTTGGTGTAGAAGTTACCTATAAACTGGTAGAGCGTAAAATAGAAAACAGGCTTTATGGTAACCGCGAAAAGTACGATTACCTGGTGAACAAAAACCCTAAGCTTGATGAACTGCGCAGAAGGTTTAATTTAGATATTAATCCTTAACCATAGTGAAGTAAATCCACGTTTTTCTCTTTGTATATTTTCACCATAGTCTGCACTTCTCCATTGCATCAATTGCAAACTCCGCGAAATAAGCTAACTAACTCTTCCATAAGATTTCGTTTAAGCTACGTTAAGATTAATTGCTTATCTATAATTTCTGATGTTCATAAAATCACAAATAATTGTAATGAGCAATCTTTACAGGCTATGCTATTGAAAAATTAATAACTAATTCTGCGGTTAAACAATGTATCAAGCTTAGTTGTAAGTGCAAACCTGGTCTGATCAATTTTAATTTTTCTATTATATGTTTGTATAGAAAAATCTATATTTCTATAGGATGGATGTCTTTTAAATAAATACAAGGCTATAGATCTGGACCCTGCTTCTAAATAGAGTGTATCCCTTACCATCTGTTGAATTGAAGAGTTAACTCTAACTGCATTGATGGGCAAAACTAGCCTATCCAATCCCTCATCCTTCGCAATAGTTATATTTCTCGAAGTATTTTCAGGATCAACCAGGCTGATATCGCTTTTAATAAATTGATAATTGTTAGATTTACTTGTAAAGAAACCATACTGCCAATTTAATCTTGTAACCCTAAAAATAAAAGACTGAGTTACTGAAAGTGCGTAGCAATCAATATTTTTATCAATCCAGACACTAACTTTCATTACCGACAAAAAAACAATTAACAGTATTATTCGGAAAGTAATTTTATATGCATTTATCATTTTCTTTCAATTTTAAATTAGCAAAAAGTACCGGGTACCAGCACACTACATTTAACACAATCAGAAGCAGTCCAAAGAACAACAAGTCCATAAAAAGTGCAATAAACAAATGCATTGATATAATGATCAGTATGATGTACAATCTGGTTTTCTTGAACCATACCAATAGAAAATATGATGATTCTATAAACACTACCATAATCCCAAAAAAGGCATAAAAAAGAATACTTTGGCCTTTTGGAAAAAAACTTGTTGTCATAATGGTTGGGTCGTTGCTCAGGAAATAAATAAACCTCCCATTCCACCAGTTTAACATGAATGCTTTCTCAAACCCAGCTGATATATAAGTTATAATTAAATAGAGTTGCAATACCCTAATACAAATCTGCTTAATCTCGTTAAGGCTGGGATAATTATCTTTTTTAATTAACGACAAGCTATAGCCCGTTGGAAATATGGTTAGAAAGAAAAAGCATACTGATTGATAAATATCTACACCAAATGCAAAAGAAGACATTACATTGGTAATTAGCGTAAAGGTAATTAAGCAAATAATGGCTGATAATCTTGTCCAAATGCCTAACAATAACGTACCAAGGCTTAAAAAATATACCGTAAGAATTGAAATCATTACATACTGGGGTGACACGTGCAATAAATCAGCTATTTTTTGTGGATGACACTCAAACCAAAGGGCATTTGCATTAGAAACCTCCCAATTAACTATACCGTTTGGTGCAAAAAAAACATCGTAATCTAAAACCAATGTAAACATCGAAATAATTGCAAAAAGAGCTACCAAAATTCTAAATACTTCTAATTGGTTAGCGTTATAGCAATAGGTAATGTTATAAAACACATTCTCCTTCAAAACACTTTTAATTTTATATAAATCCATTTTCTGTTTTTTTTGGTATTTTATTGAATAAATAACATTAAGAAACCATTTAAATTTGTTGAGTTATTTCTTTGTATAGTAGGATTACAATTTGAGCGCCTTTTAAAATTTGCGATAACTGTTAAAGAATCAGTTGAAATTTAAATAGCTTCTGATACTCTAGTGCAACAATAACTGCTGCACTAGAGTATGAGGTTTTAATTCAATCCTTTTTTAGCAAGGATTGAGTTTAACTGGTTAAAACGTTCTTCTCCCAATTTAGATTTAAGCAAATCGCCGCTTTGTTTATAAACCCACCATTTTTCGTTAGCGGCTAAAACTGCATTAGCTGCAAGTCCGGGCATTCCGCTAAAACCACCCCTTACTGTCGATTTCAATTGTCCAACTTTGTCTGGAGTAACAACTGCCAGCTGTCCCTGGTCACCCAACACTGCTGTAAAATCTCTACCCAAAACCCTTTGTAGTTGTTGTTGGTCCGCCCTGGTAAATTCTACTGGTTTTTCAACCGCCCTAATATCCAATCCTTTTTTAGTAAGGATTTTATTTAATTGGTTAAAACGTTCTTCTCCCAATTTAGACTTAAGCAAATCGCCACTTTGTTTATAAACCCACCATTTTTCGTTAGCGGCTAGAACTGCATTAGCTGCAAGTCCGGGCATTCCGCTAAAACTACCTCTTGCTGTAGATTTCAATTGTCCAACTTTGTCTGGCGTAACCACAGCCAGTTGTCCCTGCCCACCTAATACCGCCGTAAAATCTTTACCAAGAATCCGCTGCATCTGCTGTTGCTCTGCTTTAGTAAATTTTACTGTTCTTTGTTGCGAAAATGCGATAGTACTAAAAGCTAATGCTGTTAGTAGTAGAATTGATTTTTTCATTTTATTTAGATTTAATTTTTATTCCTACTCTTTTAAGGATTTTCGGAATACTCCTTTAATTGAATACTATTTTAAGGCATAGCCCATAATTTGTTCGGTAAAATAACTTGAGGCATTAATGAGAGTATTTGTTTTATAGCTGGTTACCCAAAGCAACTCCCCTTTTACATTGATACGTATAGTGTAGAATATAATTTCTTTGAATCTTTTCTCATCAATTCTATCTGTTTAACAAGTTGCCGTATTACTAAAATTTGCCGTCAGGCTTGCACATCACAAAGTTGCTATACGATGAGATCGCAATCAATGTGTATAAAACTGAATTTCAATGTGTATTTAACGATAAAATTTACCGTTGTTTAACGATACTAAAAATGGGTTAATACCCTAGCTTTCTCAACCGAACCTTCTATAATCAATAACAGTAAGCAGCTGGTACTAACGCTAAGTGATGATGACAAAGGTTTTGGACTAAGTAACATCAATAAAAGAATAGCCCCAATGGGAGGTAAATACGCTAATGGTAAGAAAAGAAAGGGGTGGTATTGTTAAACATTGGTATGCCGATAATGGATAGCTTTGAAACTGCGGCCTGGTTGAAAGAAACACATACCCATGTACTAATTATGGCCTTAAGTATGCTAAATGATGAGCATAGCTTTATAAAGATGATCAAAAGGGGGTGCTCAGGGATATTTGCTAAAAATATACATCCAGTTGTATTGGCGAATGCACTGAACCATTTAGTTAAAAATAGATATTATTACCCAGATAGGGCTGCAAGCAAAGTATTTTAAAGTATTAGCAATGGAACACAGCAATATGATAAAAATTTTTTTTTTAACGATAGAGAGAAAGTATTTTTACGTTTACTGTAACAGAAATGAACTATAAGGAAATTGCCAACCAAATGCAGTACACGGGCTGTTGAAGGTTACCGGGATAGTTTATTTGAGAAATTAGCGCTAAAAACAAGGGGCTTAGCAGTATATGCCATTAAAATGGGCTTAACAGTTAAACTACTAAGCCCATTTTTAATTATAATTAGTTAATTATTATTTGGTGCATCATTAATCGGGTAACCTTCTTCATCCAGGTCATCGCGGTTATCTTCAGGTGTACGGGCAAGAATTTCATCCTCCGGATTAAGCTTTACACTTTCACCGTTATCTACATGCATACCCAATTCTTCCAGATTATCTTCGGCTATATCTTCATTGCGTGCATACTCATCACCAACATAAGGGTTTGCCTCATCGTAAGTAGAATCATCATCCTTTGCGCCTGCAGCAACTGTTTCATATCCCATCGGATGGTCGTAATCGCTGTCCGTTCCCTTCACATCGAGTTCGTAGCTCTCTTTATTTTTATCGTACGATAAATTTTCTTTATTGATTTCGCTATTTTCTGTAGTGCTATGTATTTTATCCTGCGATCCTTTATTTTCGTTAATTGCCATGGTGTGGGTCTCCTATAATTTATAATGTTATAACAAAGCGGTGTAAATAAGGTTTTTCTTTAGCAAAAGAATTTGTTATTATTTGGGCGTGCCCCAAGCTACGCAAGGGTCGGGCTATGCACTGCAAGTCCTCACAATTCGTTCTTCACGGCTGCGGGCTTTCCGTTTCTATCCCTCACGCAGGCAAAGCGTCCAAAAAATTCCATTTTGAAAGGTATATTATTCTACTAAATTTACGGCAAAGATGCTAATCAAGAACACGCTACAACATTGAAAAACCTCAGGCCATTAATATTAGGTTTCGTTACTTTGATTTTCGCCATTTACCTTTTGGTTGATATTCTTTTTTCCAGGGGCTTACTTAAAAAAACAAGTGGCATCCTCGATCATTCAATAGTTGATATTGAAACAGTAATAATTCCAAGAAGCCGTTCTTACACAGCTGATACCAACAAGCTTGCCGTGTTAAGGTTTAAACTAAAAAACAACAGGCAGTCATTTGAAATTAACCAAAGATTAGAAAGGATCCACGATAGTCGGATCGAATTGGATGCGGTGAATGAGGCTTTAAAAACTTCAAAAAATCTCAATCTTTTATTAAAGAAAAGTCTTGTATTAGATGATATTAAAGTCTATCAGATCAACGCGGATGGACTGATCATTTATGATAACACTGAAGATGCCAATAACGCTTCATTTTTACTCTTCTTTCTCACCATTGCCTCTTCTATTTTCTTTTTTGCCATTTATTTTTGGCCAGATAATAGGCAGCGATTTAACAAAAGGCAAATTAAACGAAAATAGTATCTGCTGACCAATCCACCTAAACCCGATCAAAGCGGGATGCTCCCGATCCTTCATCGTGAGCAGAAGCGGGAGCGGGACTGCTACAGCCTAAAAGCTTCTGCATCTGCTTTCCAAATGCAATCAACTCTCTAACAAATAGCTATTAAAACTGAAAAAAACATCATAAAAAAAGCGCCCCGATTTTTAAATCAGGACGCTAAATATTTCAAGAGTTGTCAGCTTCCATGCATGAAGCATATTAAAGTTGATAACTCAGCTTATAAACTAGCCAAAGATGTATTTAATGTTTCACTTGGGCGCATGGCTTTGCTTGCCAGTTCATCATTAGGGTTGTAATAACCGCCAATGTTTTGAGGCTTACCCTGCGAACCGATCAATTCCTCATTGATTTTAGTTTCATTTTCCAACAAAGTTTTAGCCAATGGTGCAAATCTGGCTTTCAGATCAGCATCTTTGCTCTGAGCAGCTAACGCCTCAGCCCAATATAAAGCTAAATAGAAGTGAGAACCACGGTTATCGATCGTTCCTAATTTTCTACCCGGCGATTTATCAGTTGCCAAAAATTTAGCATTTGCCTCATCCAAAGCATCAGCCAGTACCTGTGCTTTTGCATTGTTTTGGGTTTGAGATAAATGCTCTAAAGAAGCCTGAAGTGCTAAAAACTCACCGAGCGAATCCCAGCGTAAATAACCTTCTTCGATAAACTGCTCAATGTGTTTTGGAGCAGAACCACCAGCACCGGTTTCGAATAAACCACCACCGTTCATTAATGGAACGATAGAAAGCATTTTCGCTGAAGTTCCCAGTTCTAAAATCGGGAATAAATCGGTTAAATAATCACGCAGTACGTTACCGGTAACCGAAATGGTATCTAAACCTTTACGGATACGCTCTAGCGTAAACTTAGTCGCTTCGATTGGAGCTAAAATGCGGATATCTAAACCTGTAGTATCGTGATCTTTTAAATAAGTATTTACTTTTGCAATGATTTCTCTATCATGTGCTCTTTGCTCATCTAACCAGAAAACAGCTGGAGTTTCTGATAAACGCGCCCTGTTTACCGCTAATTTTACCCAATCCTGAATTGGCGCATCTTTAGTCTGACACATGCGGAAGATATCGCCTTTTTCTACTTTCTGATCAAAAAACACTTTACCATCAGCATCCGTTACACGGATAATACCTGAAGCCGCAGCCTGGAAAGTTTTATCGTGAGAGCCATATTCTTCTGCTTTTTGAGCCATTAAACCTACGTTTGGTACCGAACCGATGGTTGTTACATCAAAAGCACCATTTGCTTTACAGTCATCAATAGTTGCAGTATATACACCAGCGTACGAACGGTCTGGAATTAAAGCGATCGTATCTTCAGGTTTGCCTTCTTTGTTCCACATCTGGCCTGATGTACGGATCATTGCCGGCATAGAAGCATCAACAATTACATCACTTGGTACATGTAGGTTGGTAATTCCTTTATCAGAGTTTACCATGGCTAAAGCTGGTCCGTTTTCAATGGCCTGTGCCAACGCGGCTTCAACTTCTGCCTGTTTAGGGTTGCCTGCAATTTTTGCATAAACATCGCCTAAACCATTACGGGTATCGATATTTAGTTCTTTGAAAAGATCTGCATATTTGGCAAAAACATCTGCGAAATAAACTTCAACAATGGCACCAAAAATAATCGGGTCAGATACTTTCATCATCGTTGCTTTTAAGTGCGCAGATAATAAAACATTTTCAGCCTTAGCCTCAGCAATTTCTTTGGCCACAAAAGTTTTCAATGCCGATAAGCTCAATGCAGAACTATCAATCACTTCTCCTGCTTTTAATGGCGATAAACCTTTCAATTCGGTTACCGTACCATCTGCAGCTACAAATTCGATTTTAAACTGACCCGCTTCAGCAACAGTGGTAGATTTTTCTGAACCGTAAAAATCGCCTTCAGTCATGCTGGCCACTTTGGTTTTAGAATCTGCCGACCATTTACCCATCGAGTGCGGATTTTGTTTGGCGTAGTTTTTAACTGCCTTAGGCGCCCTACGGTCAGAGTTTCCCTCACGTAAAACAGGGTTTACTGCCGAACCTAAAACTTTTGCATATTTAGCTTTAATTGCTTTTTCTTCGTCGCTCTGTGCGTTATCCGGATAGTTAGGAATGGCAAAACCCTGAGCCTGTAACTCGGTAATTGCGCCTACCAATTGTGGAATAGAAGCAGAGATATTTGGTAACTTGATAATGTTAGCCTCTGGAGTGGTAGCCAATGCACCAAGCTCTGCTAAAGCATCACCAATTTTTTGGTCGTCTTTTAAATACTCAGGAAAGTTTGCCAAAATTCTTCCTGCTAAAGAAATATCTCTGGTTTCTACATCAATACCTGCTGATGCGGTAAAAGCTTGTACGATAGGTAAAAGTGAATAAGTAGCCAACATTGGCGCCTCATCGGTTTTGGTGTAGATAATTTTTGATGTATTTGACATGTTATATTGATTTTGCTTATTTATTTAATGATCCGATCGGTTTATGGCTTTGTAAACCAATCTTTTTAAAATCGCCTAAAGATAAAATAATCGAATGAATTAAGGAACATCGTAATGTTATTTATGGTTTGGATTAGCAATTCATTTATTAAAAACCCATAATCTTTATCATAGTGAAATAATAATATAACATACTATTGTTTTTTGGGAGCGCAGGGTCATTTACTATATTTAAAGTTAGTCCTGCTCACCGCTTTATCCCGATGAAATATCGGGGATGCCCGCTCCGATCAGGGCTAGAAACTCAGGCCTGTGACACGGAAAACCGACATAGTAGCAAAAAACTACCTAAAATAAACCTGATCGAACGAATGCCATTTTTCATGGCAGCAGGTAGAGCAGGAAGAAATTAACCTATGCAATACTAAAATTGCTTTCCTGAAAATAAAAAACCATCAAATAATAATACTAAGATCGTCGGTTGTTTTTGGAGCGCAGCGTCACTCGCTTTTTTCAATCTACTCCTGCGCTCCGCTATATCCCGATGAAATATCGGGGATACCGCTTCGATCAGGGCTATAAACGTAGGCTTATTACACAGAGAACCTACCTATTGCAAAAAAAGAACCAGGTTAAACTTGATATAGATAATCGAATGAATTAAGGAACATCGTAATGTTATTTATAGTTTGCGTAACCGTTTTAATACTTAAAAATTTAGTTGCATTTTTTATATTTTAGCTTCAGGAAAACCTAGAACTAAAAACACGCTTTGAAAACACTAAAATATCCACTTCCCGAAAAGTTAGAAAAAATACTCACCAGCGATGATTTTTATGAGGAGGGTGGCATGGTTATCTCGGGACTGACTTATCTAGATAAAGATCTTATCATAACTTTTAACCTTTATCCAAGTTCCGACAGGGAAATAAGGCAGGCGTGGGAATTAAAAATCATCAATATCGAGTATGAAAAATTCTCGAGATCCTGGACTACACACTTTTCCTTCTATTCTGATCACTTTTTACTTTATGGGTTGACAGATATTCAAGGTGAACTGTATTATAATGGGAAAGCAAAAAATCCTGAGGGATTATTTATAGATCTATACAAAAGCCATATCAAAACCTATTATGGCGATTTTCCCTTCGCCTATGGCATAAATGCTGCTATGGAAATTACTAAATTGTGTAAAGATGGATCGGGAATGTTTGCACGTGGCCCAAAGCTAGTTTTAGATAAATATCAGATATGCCTCGCCAAACACAATATCAAATCAAATTTTGTAGGAGGCTCAAGTAAATCTGAACAAAAGTTGAATCTCTTGGTTTTTGGTGATAGTTATTTTATTGGAGAAGAATTTTTATTTACAGAAATTTAAAGAAATTTATTCTCTTCAGACTTATAATTGGGATATTCAATAGAATACCATTTTGGAGCGCAGGGCTACTCACTATTCTTATCATTAATCCTGCGCTCCGCTTTATCCCGATGAAATATCGGGGATGCCCGCTCCGATCAGGGCTATAAACTTAGGCCTGTGACACGGAAAACCGACATAGAAGCCGAAAATCACCACAACTAAACCTGATCAGATGGTTCCGATTTCTTATCATACAGTGTCGACACAAATATTTAAGAGCGGTTTAGGCATTTTGCTAGCTTTCTTTCAAAACCTACAATCTTTGCCGAAGGACACCGTCAATCCCAAGTGGCAGGATAATCAAAAAAACAGTTGCGGTATAGAACAAACGGCACCACCAAACCTGAAACGCAGTGGTTTTGTGTTCGTAAACGATAATTCAAAAGTTATAAAGAAATTGAACACAAAACAAAGTGTCGCTGTTTTTTTGATGAGCGCGGGGCGGTGAGAAGCCACATTGCCGGATTGACAAAGCGCTTTGGGTACTTTGGCGCTCCAAAGTACCATGCCTCCACGGCATAGAGTGGTAGAAGAATCTTTAGTTAGTTGTGTCCCCAACAGGATTTTATCGAAAAAAGTAAGCAGGAAGAAATAAATATATGAATACTTCAATTGCTGTCCAAAAACTAAGCAACTAACAAAACATTTTTTATCATTCTGATTCACTGCAACATTCCCGATAGTTTTAGATTACGCAAATTCTTTGGCTAAACTTTTGTAGCGAGAAGCGCATATATCTATCTATTTTAAATATTTTAATTGAAATGACCGAAACTACCTTAGATCAACAGTTAAATGCCCGAAAATTTGACGAAGCCAAAAGCTTGATGCAAAACGGCGAAAAACTCTCCAAAAACTTGCAGGATCATCAGAAATCATCGATTTTCGACAAACTTATCAAAGAAAAACAGTACGAAATTCTAAATATGATGGTAGAGGATAAAACCATCGAAACCGATATTTATGAATTCGACAATTTTGACAAAAGTATTTTTCATAGTATCATCTACAACCTGGGCGACGAAGATGAAGATATTGCATTCTTCAACGAATTTATAGCCCATTTCGATAACCTGAATGATGAAGTAAATGCGAAAACCTTATTGGGTTACCTCTTCGAAAATGGCGTGAGTTTAGGCGTAATCAAAGCTTGTATCGATGCAGGCTGCACGACCAATTTTAAGAATAATGCAGAAGAAAATTATATCCACCAGGTGGTAAAAAGCAGTTTCCGCAAGTATAATCTCAACGACGAGCAAACTACAGATCTGCTTAAGGGCTATATCGACATCCTCCTTAGCGAAGGGATTGACATCAATGAAGGCAATATAGTACAGGAAACACCTTTAATTACCGCAATAAAGTTTAATAAGAAAAATCTAATTGCACACCTGCTCGAAAACGGCGCAGATCCAAACCATACCGATCGTGAAGGAAATTCAGCCTTCTTTTATGCAGTCGCACATTCGCAAAGCGAAAATATATACGATACACTGCGCAGTTTTGCTACACCAGAATTTGATCAGGTAAGCAAAAAGGGAGAAACATTGCTATTCGAATACGTTCGCATGATGTCGAACAGTGAAAGCGGCATCAACTTCCTCAAAAAACTGATTGGTGATGGTGCCGACTTATACCAAACCAGCACCTGGTACAGTGCAGATAAAACCCCATTGGATGTAATTGCTGAAAAACAAGCTAATATTCTAGAGGCTGTTTTGGAAAGTGGACAAATAGATATCAACAGAACGGATGATCAGGGAAATACCTTATTGCATAAGGTTTGCGCCTATAACGTAAACTACGAAGCCGAGAAAGCTAAAGAAACCTATCGTAAGGTGAAACTCCTGATCGAAAACGGAGCAGATACTGCGATAAGCAACGATAAGGATCAAACAGCCTTGATGCTGGCTTCCGACGATAACCTGAAAATAAAAACTGTTGAACTGCTCATGAAACAATCTTAATATGTCGATGTCATTTATAATTGCCTGCGAAAGCGGCAAACGAAAAATAGCTGAACTTTTATTGGCGAACAACGAAGTAGAAGTAGGTTATACGGACGAAAAGGGACGAACCGCACTGCATTACGCTGCACATCATGGATATTTAGACCTGGTAAAAATTTTAATCGACCGCGGTGCAGATTTAGATTATGAGGATCATGATGGTGAAACACCTTTTTATTTTGCCTGTTTGCAAAAGCAGAAACAAACTGCGCTTTACTTATTGGATAAAGGTGCACGGATTGATATTAAAGACCTTAAAGGAAACAGCCTTTTGCACTTAACTGCTCAAAACGGGCAGATTGAAGTTTTGGAAAAGCTGCTCGATAAAGGGCTGGATGTGAACAACGAAAATAACGAAGCAGAAACACCGCTGCTTATCGCATCTGCATGGAGAAATAAAGAAGTGGTTCAAAAATTACTGGAATTTGGCGCCAACATCAACACTACGAATAAACATGGCGATTCGCCTTTGATTTTTGCAGTTAAATCTAAAAACAACCCAATGATTGAATTGATCCTTGATAAAGGAGCTAACATCAACCATGTTAACCACGCTGGCGAATCTGCACTATTGCTTGCCTGTTACGATGCCAATCGCATGCTCACCAAAACGCTGGTAGAAAAGGGTGCAGATGTATTTGTCTCTTCAAAAAATGGCTTATCGCCAATATGGTATGCCTGCGCCAATAACCAGAAAGAAATTGTCGATTTATTTTTGGCCAATGGTGTGGATGTAAATTATGCCAAACCGCTTTCGGGCAACGACGATTCGATGTATTCATATCTCGAGTGGGTTGAAACGGCTAATAACATTTCCATTTCGGCCAGTTTTTCTTTCGATAATAACTACAATTACGGGGGCGAAAGCATGTTGCATGTTGCGGCCAAAAGCGGTCATTTAAGCATGTTGAAATTATTATTGGAAAAAGGTGCCAATGTTAATATTCAGGATGAAAGCGGAAACACAGCTTTACATTATGCAGCTGCAAACGGTAAAAAAGATGTGGTTAAGTTTTTACTCGAAAAATCTGCGGATCCATCCATCGTGAATGTTAAAGAACAAAAAGCAATTGATTATTCGAATATTAAAGGTTTTAATGAAATTACCGAACTCTTGTTGAAATACGGTCCAGCAGCCAATTCAAATATACAGGCTACCAGTACAGCATCAACAGAAAGTCCTACTGTAGCACCAAAAAATGATATGGCTGCTAAAAAACAGGCTTTATTAGATTTAAAAGAGTTGTTGGATGCAGGAATTTTATCGCAGGAAGAATTTGATGCGGAGAAAGCTAAGATTTTGAAAGGTTAAGTTGATCCCGCGGTCGTCATTTCTAGTTTCAATTTATTTCATAAAAAATATGGATGACAGTTGGATTTTAGAGAATCGATAGGTGGCGAGGAATCGTCATTCCCAACCCGATTGGGAATCTTAATGCAATAAGCTTTAAGATTTCGGTTTGCGCGGGAATGACGATTACGCTAATCGAATCTGTCCATAATAGTGGCGTGCAGCGAAGTCGAAAACCAGGATTGCTCAGCGAAGCTAAATCTCACTAATATAGATCTCTCCACTCCGCGTTACTTTGTTCGGGATGACGAACTTTTCTATTGAAAAATATTGTCTAATAAATTTTTAGTTATAAATTTATTAGACAATATTAATGCTCGCATAAATGAAACGTATCCCTAAAATCAACCCTCAGTTATTTACATTTCTCTTTCTTTCCATTTTCATGTATGCCTGTTCTCCCAAATTGTATGTTGACGAAAGTAAACGTTATCAGGCGGGTACGTTAAGCGATGCACAAATCGATTCGCTGCATACTTTCTTAAAACAAAATGAAAGGCTTGCTTTAAAAGATACCATCATCATTAAATATGATTTCAATAAAGATGTTTGCTGGAACGACCTAAACTATCAAAATCCTGAATTTTTGAATAATGTAAGGTGGACTTTCCAAAAAAATATTCTCGAAAAAGCAGCGGCGAGGCCAAAGGTTGCCATTTATCAATACCGCGAGGTGGGCGAAAGCTTCAGCCAGGTTAAATCAAAAGGTTTGGAAATAGAAACTGATCCGGGATTTTTAAAAAAGCTGTTATTTAAAGAGGTTACCACCTGTGGCACTTCCGCCATTGTGCTCCCTAACGGAAAATTTTTATTGGTCAAATCCGATCCGCAATTCTCTGCACTGTTATTAAATGCTAAAGACATTGAAACCAGGTTATTGGAAAACCTGGTAAAATAATCGCGAAAAGCAACTCTGGAGCAGATTAAAATGATTTAACAATTCTTAACTAAATCTTTGGTTATTATGCTGTAATTTAGTTTTAACTAATCGTTTCAAATTATAGCTCAACCAAATACCTAAATGCTCAAGCTTCTCACCCTGCTCCTGTTTATTTTAATGGGTTTTAACCTGATGGCGCAAAACAAAACCACTGTTAAAGGGATTGTTGCCGATTCGTCATCCAAAGCGCCAGTAGAATTTGCTACTGTTGCCATTGTAAATGCCAAAGATACCAGCTTAATTTCTTATACCCTTACCGATAAAAACGGTGTTTTCAAATTATCGGGTATTCCCGTCGAAAAACCCACCAAACTGATTATATCCTACGTTGGCTATACCACATTCAGGAGGTTACTCGAGCTGAAAAAAGAGGTGATCAAAGATTTCGGCACTGTTTTACTATCAGGCCATAACCTCGAAGAAGTAGTGATTAAAGGCGAAAGATCACCTGTTGTGATCAAAAAAGATACGATCGAATTTAATACCGAAGCTTTTAAAACCCGGCCTAATGCCGTTGTAGAAGAATTGCTTAGAAAACTACCTGGCGTACAGGTAAATGTGGATGGCTCTATTCTGGTAAATGGTAAATCGATCAGTAAACTGTTAATTGATGGAAAAGAATTTTTTGGGAACGACCCGAAAGTAGCAACCAAAAACCTCGATGCAGATATGGTTGATAAAATCCAGGTTTATGATGACCGGGAGAACGATCCCGATCACCTGGTAAGCGAAACCCAGGTGGCCAAAATCATCAACCTGAAGATGAAAAGCAAAATCAAGAAAAGCACTTTAGGTAAAATTTATGGTGGTGGGGGTAGCAGAGACCGTTATGAAGCAGCTGGTATTCTCAGTAATTTCAGGGATACTTTACAGATCAGTTTGATCGGCCTGGCCAATAACCTTAATAAAACAGGATTTTCTAGTCAGGATTTATATTCTATGGGCGGCTTCGATCGTTCGGGCGGATCGCAGTTTTACGATGGAACATTTGGAGGCAGAGGTTATGGCGGCATGGAAAACGTAGCTGCGGGCGGCTTTAATATCAACAACAATTATGGCAAAAAATTAAAACTCAACCTAGTTTATTTTTATACCCACACCGAGCGGATTTATAATGGTCAAAATTATAACGAGCAGTTTCTGCCCGATACCAAACTTGTATCCTTTTCGCAAAACAACAGCAATAATAAAAATGATAAACATGCCATTAGCGGATTGATTGAATGGGTACCCGATACCATTAACAGGATCAGATACGAACCTAAATTTAATTTTGGCAGCGACAATAACCTCAACAGTAATTTTGGCAACAGCTCAAACACCGCGTTTCCAAAATTGAGAGAAACTGCTTTTGACTCAAGATATAATGCAAACAATACCAGTTTTTCACACAATTTCAATTATTACCACAGGTTGAAGAAAAAAGGCGAATCATTAAATATTACGCATTTTGCTCAGTTAAACAACAATGGAGGAGATAAATTCTCACTTTATAACATTGTTTCCTATACCACTGATGTAAAATCAGAGAGGCAGGATCGTTATGAGGATAGCTGGAGAAAATCGAGCACAGTTGATTTATCCCTCACTTATAATTATCCGATCATCATCGAAAAACTGATCTTAGAAATGAATGCTTATTCCAAGTACTCCAGCAATAAAGACCAGCTCAGTATTTTAGAAAGAAACCCACTTACCGCTAGCTACGATATTTTACAGGTAAGCCTGAGTAATGATTTACAGCGGAATATTTTCACACAAAATATCCGCCCCCAGGTACTGTACAAAATAAACAAAAACTACAGTATCAGGCTCGGAATTAAAGCAGAACTAAATGATGTAAAAAACATCTTCCATTACGGTTATGATGACATTAACCAAAAGTTTTATAATTTCTTCCCAAGTATGCGCTTTGATGGGCCAAGTTTATCTTTCAGCTACGATGAAAGGTTAGAGCTGCCAAGTATTTCTCAGCTGCAGCCTATTGTACGCGAATACAACTCCTTGTATAAAACAACCGGTAATCCAGATCTGGTACCATCAAGGGTTAGGAACTTAAACTTCAATCTCTATAAATATAACCACAGCAAGCAGATCAACTTCAATATCTATTCAGGCTTAAATTTCAGTAATAATGTGGTAATTCAGCAAACGCTACTAAGTAGTGCAGGCGTAAATACCACCACTTATGTAAACCGTAACGGGAGCGCCAACGGATACATGGGGGCAAATTTTGGCAAGCAGTTAAAAAAGTCTCAAAAATGGCAGGTTGGTTTTAATACTAATCTAAACCTGAATTTAAACAGAAGGCCATTTATTCTTAATGCGGATGAAGGTTTCGAAAACAGTTTTTACACCACTTTGGGTGAAAATATCAGCTTTAATTATAATGAGTTATTAAGCATCAACGCGAGGTATAATTTCACCAAACAGATGACCAGGTATAAGGATGTAAATTTCAACAATGTAAATACCTACTCGCATACAATCGGATCTGATTTTAGCCTGCGCTGGCCTAAAAAAATAATCCTCGATGCCAATTATTCATATAATTATAACCCGCAGATTGCGGAAGGTTTTCCGAGAAGTTCCCACCTTTTAAACCTCGCTTTATCGCTCCAGATGCTTAAAAAAGACCGTGGACAATTAAAAATCTCCGTGTACGATCTTTTCGATCAGAACATTTCGGTAAGCAGGTATGCCTATAACAATGCTGTTAACATCTCCGATAGAGAAATATTAAAACGATACTTCCTTGTTACCTATCAGTACAAACTGAATATCTTCAAAGGAAAATAAGGAGCGCTCTCTCCTATGGAAGGTACTTTCGGGTACTTTTCTTTTTTTTATTTGCGGTTGTGGCAATTATGGCCGGATCAAAAACATCTCCTCTCATTTCGATGTTTATTTCATGAAAACTAATAAAACCAGTTCACATGAAAAATAAAATTTTCTACACAGCAATCCTTTCAACTTCGGTTTTTCTGGGGTGCCAATCCAATTCTAATAAGCAACCTCAGGGCGAAGATACTACGGTAACCACCAAAAATGGAGCGTTAGATTTGCCTGCACCTGACACGAATGCAGCTAAGAGCAAGTTTAGCAAGGTAATTGGCTGGCCAGAGGGGAAAACACCAATTGCCCCGGAGGGGTTTGTGGTGACCAAATTTGCGTCCAATATCAAAAGCCCGCGGAATACCTATATTGCACCAAATGGAGATGTACTGGTAGCACTTTCCAATTCTGAAAGAAGCGCAGCAGAATCTGTTGCCAATACGGTTACCGGGAAAGCCAAATCGGAAGTTCCCGGAAAAAGTGCCAATACCATTTTGCTCTACAGGGACGATAATAAAGATGGCAAACCGGAAACTGTAACCACCTTTTTAAATGCCCTGAACCAGCCCTTCGGCATGCTGATTATCGGCAATTCATTTTATGTAGCCAATACCGATGGTTTGTGGCAATATCCTTATAAAACCGGCGACACCAAAATAACCGCAACAGGTAAAAAGATCCTGAGCCTTCCCGCTGGTGGTTATAACAACCACTGGACAAGAAACCTGATCACCAATGCCGATAAAAGCAAGATTTATATAACTGTTGGATCGGGCAGTAATGTTGGCGAAAACGGAATGGAAAACGAAGTAAGAAGAGCCAATATATTAGAAATTAATCCGGATGGAACCGGTGAAAAAATTTATGCCAGTGGCTTACGTAACCCTGTAGGGGTAGATTGGGCACCAACAACCAACATGCTGTGGACAGCTGTTAACGAACGTGATGGCCTTGGCGACGATCTTGTTCCTGATTACATTACCAGCGTTAAACCAGGCGCATTTTACGGATGGCCCTTCTCTTATTACGGACAAAATGAAGATCCAAGATTAAAGGGCAAAAATCCTGAAATGGTTAAAAAAGCCATTGCTCCCGATGTAGCTGTTGGTGCACATACCGCTTCTTTGGGCCTCGCCTTTTATAAAGCCACACAATTTCCTCAAAAATATCAGGGTGGTGCCTTTATAGGTCAGCATGGATCATGGAACAGGTCTGCAATTTCTGGTTACAAAGTCGCTTTTGTACCATTTAAAGCTGGAAAGCCAACAGGAAAACCTGAAGATTTTTTAACCGGTTTTATTGCTGATGCAGACAAGGCAGAAGTGTATGGTCGTCCGGTTGGTGTTACACTCACACCAGATGGTGCTTTATTGGTAACCGATGATGTTAGCGGCGTAATTTGGAAGGTAGTAGCAAAATAGTTTATCAATTAACCACAGATTAGCAGAATATACGGTAAATTTATCTGCCAATCTGTGGTTAAAACGTCAATCCGTGTTCCCTTGAAATTAAAACTTACCCTACTCTATACTTTATCCGCATTTACAGCATTAGCCCAAACGGTTAAACCAGATTCAACAAAAAAACTGGAAGATGTGACCGTAAAAGGTTATTATAACCGCCAGCCTTTGTTAAGATCGGTATCGGCAGTGAGCTTGATTGATAGCAGTTTGATCCGTAATCAGCAAAGCAGTTCTTTCGTCAGCACACTAAATGCCACTCCGGGAGTCAGAATGGAAGAACGCTCTCCGGGCAGTTACCGTTTATCCCTTCGTGGAAGTTTATTACGTTCACCATTCGGCATCAGAAATATTAAAATTTATGTTGATGATTTCCCTTTAACCGATGCGGGGGGCAATACTTATTTAAATGCGTTGGATGTGGCTGCCATTGGTACGATGGAGATTTACAAAGGGCCGGAAGCCAGTATATTCGGGGCAAATACAGGTGGCGCCCTTTTGATCAATCCTCCAGCTTTAGGCAATAACGAAATCAATGTTTCTGCTATTACAGGTTCTTATGGCCTCTTTCATCAAACGGCAGCCATTAAACACCAGTTTAAAAATTATAGCTTCAGTTTTAGCGAAGGTTATCAAAAAAGCGATGGTTATCGCCAGAACAGTGCGATGGACAGAAAATATTTTCAGACTTTTCAGCAATGGAATTACAGTAATACAGGCAGTTTAAAAGCTTTTGCATTTTATAGCGATTTAGGTTATAACACACCGGGAGGATTAACCGCTAGTCAATTGGAACAGGATCCTAAACTGGCACGTCCGGCTACTCCAACTATACCTGGGGCTATTTCACAGCAGGCTGCTATTTATAATAAAACCATTTTTGGGGGTTTATCCAATTCTTATCAGATCAATCCGAATTTAAAACATGTTATAGCATTATTTACCACCTATACTGATTTCAAAAATCCATTCATTACCAATTATGAAAAACGTTATGAAAGCACATTGGGTTTAAGGACATTTTTGGATTATACACGGGCAAAAGAAGATTTTAAATTTAACGCTCAGATCGGGTTAGAGAGTTCAGCCACCAAAAGCCAGATCAAAAATTTCAATAATAACGGTGGCGAGGCTACCGCAATGCAAGCTTCAGACCGTTTAAAAGCCAGTCAGGATTTTGCCTATTTGAGGTTAAATTTCGATATCAGCAATAAATTCCTGATCGAACTTGCTTCGAGTTTAAATTTTTACAGATACGATTATGAAAGTTATTTCCCAGTCGTTATTGCCTCAAAACAAAGAAAATTTGATACCCAGTTTATGCCAAAGGCTGCAATATCTTACCTCATCACTTCTGATTTTTCGGCAAGGGCTTCGGTAAGTAAGGGTTATTCGCCACCAACCATTGCCGAAGTAAGGTCATCTGATAACAACATCAATAATAACCTGCAGGCAGAACTCGGCTGGAATTATGAACTAGGTCTGCGTTATAAAACCAAAAACAACCGCTTTTATGCCAACGCAAATGTATTCAGTTACCATTTAAAGGATGCCATTGTGAGAAGGTTAAATCAAAATGATGCCGAATATTTTATCAATGCGGGTGGAACAAAACAGCAGGGCATCGAACTGGAAACAACCTTATGGATTGTCAGAAATGATGCCTCCTTTTTAACAGGTTTACAATGGAGAAGTAATTATACTTTTAGCCATTTTAGATTTGAAGATTTCGTAAGCGGCGCAACTGCTTTTAGCGGCAATAAACTTACCGGCGTTCCGGAGAGTATTCTGGTCAATAGTTTAGAGTTTAACTTTCCTAAAGCATTTTACCTATTTGTACAGCATAACTATACTTCTTCGATCCCCTTAAACGATGCAAATACTGTTTTTGCGAAAAGGTATCACCTTGTTGAAAGCAAACTGGGCATCAGAAATTTAAGAATCAATAAAACCCATTTAGATTTGTTTGCAGGAGTAAATAACGTGCTTAATGTAAATTACAGTTTGGGTAATGACTTAAACGCGGCAAATGGAAGGTATTTTAACCCCGCAGCGGGAATCAATTTCTATACCGGACTTTCTGTAAAATTATAATATATAAACCGCACCTGTAAACCAGAACTTTACAGGATGCGGTAGAGCATTACTTAAATGGCGTTCTGTTTCTCATTCTCCCTTATGGTCACCTCGCTTACAATAATATCAAAACTGTAACGCTTTGTCCCATCCTTCGCATCATAAGTGTTGGTCTGCAATCTTCCTTCTATCGTTAAGCCAGTACCCTTTTTGATCTGCGCTTCAGCAATGTCCGCTTTCGCATTCCAAAAAGTTAAATTAAACCATTGTACCTTTTTGATTTCCTCACCAGAAGAGTTTTTATAAGATTCATTTACAGCCAGGTTAACCTTCGCTAATTTTTGATTCATAACTGTTTTCACTTCTGCATCTGCTCCTGCAAACCCACTCAATACTACTTTGTTAATGGCACTTTCCATGATTTCTAAAAATTAAGTTTCTAAATATTTAAAGAACAGTTGCCACCACGACAACCGACAGAACAAAATTGCAAACAACATGAAAAATTAGTCGGATAGTAAGCGCTTATAGTCGTTTATAAACGTTTATACACGGATAATGTGCCTTTCGGACTTCAGATGAAGGTTTATATTTTTTTTCTTTCAATCATTTTATTTTATATTTTTAGATCATCATCCCATAATAAAAAAAAACATTATTATGGAACGCTTATGTTTAGATTGCGGAACCCCAATTAAAGGTAGAACCGACAAAAAATTCTGCGACGATTCTTGTCGCAACAATTATAACAACCACTTAAAAACCGAGGATAATCTGGTGCTTAGGCGGATTAACAGTATTTTAAAAAAGAACCGTACCATCCTCGCACAATTTAACCCGAATGGTAAAGCAAAGATCAGCCGTAAAAAGCTGTTATCAGCAGGTTTTAATTTTGATTACCATACTTACTATTACGAAACTCAAAATGGAAATTGTTATATTTTCTGCTATGAGTATGGTTACCTTGCTTTAAAGGATGAAAAAATATTGATAGTGAAAAGAGAAGAAAATCTATGGCTCGCATGAGGTTTTGATTTTTTTATTCCTGACGAGATGTTTAGTTTTATCAATTATGATAAACTACGATAACAAGTGCTTCAGGCCAGTTAGCAATACCGAAAATGGGGAGACTTCTGGTGAAACTATCTTTAAATATAAACAAACCGGAAATATCCTGACTTCTGAATATGCCGGAGGTAAGATTGTCTGTGGGAATTTAATCGGAATAGTTGATGAAAATGGCCATATCGATATGCGTTACCAGCAGGTAAACGACAAAGGCGAACTTATGACCGGAATTTGTAACTCGAAGCCAGAACAATTGGCAAATGGTAAAATCAGGCTTCATGAAACATGGAGGTGGACTTCAGGAGATCAATCGGAAGGGCAATCGATTATTGAAGAAATATAGTTCGACAAGACTGACATCTCGCAAAATTCCTTAATGATCTTAACTCCTTAATGATAAAAGATGCTAATCAATTATGTTTTTGAATGTTTTGGTTAAATTAAACTGAGCAAGTTTCGGATAGCTTACCTTTTCTTTCCATACTACTTTTGGATATAAATTATTCAATACCATGAAAGCACAAGAAGAAATCAATTTTAACAGGATAGCTGAAGCGATTAGTTATATCAAAGCTAATTTTAAAGCGCAGCCTGGTTTGGAAGAAATTGCAGAAAAAGTAAATTTAAGTCCTTTCCATTTTCAAAGGTTGTTTAGCGAATGGGCTGGGACCACGCCAAAACGTTTTTTACAGTACATCAGCATTGGTTATGCTAAAGAAATGCTGAAGGAAAATCACAGTTTATTTGATACGGCCTTAGAAACAGGCTTATCAGGCACGAGCAGGTTGCATGATCTCTTTGTAAACATTGAAGGTATGACGCCTGGAGAATATAAAAATGGCGGCGAAAACCTCCATATCAATTACAGTTTTGCGGAAAGTCCGTTTGGGAATATTATTGTAGCCAGTACTCCGAAAGGGATATGCCACATTGCCTTTTATGAGGATGAAAAGCTTGCTTTAAACAATCTTCAACGTCAGTTTCCGGCTGCTAACTACCAACTGATACTAGACAAAGAGCAACAAAATGCATTATACATCTTTAACCACAATTGGAGCAAATTACACCAGATTAAACTGCATTTAAAAGGTACAGATTTTCAGTTAAAAGTATGGGAAGCCCTGCTCAAAATCCCGATGGGTAAATTAAGCACTTATGGTAGCATTGCTAAACAACTTCAAAACCCTAATGCATCGAGAGCGGTTGGCACAGCCATTGGCGATAATCCGGTAGCTTTTTTAATTCCTTGTCATAGGGTAATTCAAACCAGTGGGGCTTTAGGTGGGTACCATTGGGGTTTGGATAGAAAAACAGCGATAATTGGTTGGGAAGCGGCAAAAATTAATCAAGGATAACAATACAATGTCGCTTAGTGAGGCTTTTTAACCACAGATACACACAGATAAACACAGATTCTTATAATGAGTGGATTTGTTTTATCTACTGAAAGATCATACCGTGTAGACAAAAATAATTTAAGAATAGTCTAGACATTTTGCTAACCAACTTTAATAAAGCACAAATTTTAACGAAGGACGCAGTCAATCCCAAGAGCCGGGGAAATCAAAAAAACAGTTGCAGTTCAGATAAATTAGCACTAACAAACCTGAAACGCAGTGGTTTTGTGAAAATATCCCTTAAACTTTCACTTAACAGAAACGAGCAAAACAAAGTGACGCTGTTTTTTTGATGCGCATGGGCTTGTGCAAAAGGCTCATTGCCGGATTGACGAAGCATTTTTGCATACTTTTGATGCTTCAAAAGTTTGATGCCGTGCGGCAGAGAGCACTAAAAATAATTTCAATATTTGTGTCTACACCGTAGTACTATGCTTAAACAAACAACATTGAATAAAAATGGCTAAAAACAATATACAAACATTAGATTTATTTAATACAGTAATAAATACCGACCAAAACCTGCTTCCGTATGATGGAACGGTAAATTATTTCGGAAAATTATTTTCACAACAAGAAGCAGATCACTATTTCGATGTATTGATGAATACCGTTGAGTGGAAAAATGATGAAGCTTTTATTATGGGCAAACACATTATTACTAAAAGAAAAGTGGCCTGGTATGGAGATGAATCTTATTCTTACACCTATTCTAATAAATCTAAAACAGCTTTACCATGGACAAGAGAACTGCTTGAACTTAAAAGAATTTCGGAAGAACAAACGGGCTTAACGTACAACTCTTGTTTACTGAATTTATATCATAGCGGAGATGAAGGCATGGCTTACCACAGTGATGATGAAAAAGCTCTGGCGAAAGATTCGGCCATTGCATCTTTAAGTTTTGGCGCCGAAAGGAGATTTCTCTTCAAACACAAGCAGAGCAAAGAAACGGTTACTTTATTTTTAGAGCACGGCAGCTTGCTGGTGATGAAAGATGAAACGCAAACGAACTGGCTGCACCGCCTGCCTCCTACTAAAAAAGTAAATCAGCCAAGAGTAAACCTCACCTTTAGAACAATGGTGGTTTAATCCTGGCTGATTAAAATTAAATGATGTGGAGTGGTTCGGAAGGATGCCTACCACGGGTCATCACGTTTAAATACTTAGTGTTTAAATTCTTTAATGTCAATGATGCGGTCGTCATCAGCATTTTTCTTTAAAAAAGATGTTCCATGCTCATTTGGCACCCAGGTATAATCTCTTTGAATATTTCCTACAAGGGTTTCTGGCTGACTGGTTAATGATGCAGGCAAAGGCAGGTTAAAGGTTTCACCGGTTTTGGTATTTACCTGGTATAAAGCATTAGCCGTTAAAAATGCCAATGTGGTTTTATCGCTCGAGTACATAAAGAATTTTCCCTGGATGCGCTCATCTTCTTTTTGACGTTTAATGGGATATACCCTTGAGTTAATTGTGGTGATAAAGAAATCGTTGTTGACCAACAGATTACTTCTGGTTAATTCTTCTAAACCATTGGTATATTTTTGATCCTCAGCCCCTTTCGATGGCTTGTTTAAACTCACCACTTCTGTTTTACCACCGTTTACATAAATAATATAAAAAGGGCTCATTTTATCCTTTCCATTGTCACTCTGAACTAAAACTGCTGTTTTTTGTGTATTGATGAAAGAAGCAACCTTAAATTTCTTTGTTTCAGTATTAGGCGCATCATCAATGGTAATGGTGGTATCTCTGGTATTAATGGCGAAACGATCAGCAGCGGCTATTTTTCCTGAATCGGTTTTTACGATGGTTAATATGTCTTTTGTTGATTTTGGGAATACGTTAAAATCATCACTCGCCGAAAATGCGCGTGCTTTAAAAGTTTTTTCTGAATTGCCTCCGCAGCCAAATAAAACAACGGAAAGAAAGAGTGCATAAAGCGTAATTTTCATAGGTATAGCTATTTATTTTTTTGCTAATTTATAATCTTTATCGCTTTCCTGTGATTAAAGTCACCAGAAAATTACGGCTTTTGTTCAAAAAATTGATTTGCGGGTTATTGGACCTGTTTTTTAACTACGATGTAGATAATAGTACTCATTGTAATCCCTCATTTTTTTACCACAGAGATCACAAAGAAAAGGCACAGAAGACACAGAGTTAAATGTAAAATTCATCATCCATATTATATATTTTCCATCTTACATTCTTTACCCTCTGCGCAAATCTCCTTAAATCTGTGGGAACAAATTCTAACAGTTTCCCGCTGATTTCGCAAATCACCGCAGAATCCATTCCATCATCCATCATACATTTTCCCTCTTCCATCCATTATCCTCTGCGCAAATCTCCTTAAATCTGCGGGAACAAATTCTAAAAGTTTCCCGCTGATTTCGCAAATCACCGCAGAATCCATTCCATCATCCGTCTTACATTTTCCCTCTTCCATCCTTTACCCTCTTGGCAAATCTCCTTAAATCTGTGGGAACAAATTCTAACAGTCTCCCGCTGATTTCGCAAATCACCGCAGAATCCATTCCGTCATCCGCTTTACATTTTCCATCTTCAATACTTTACCCTCTGCGCAAATCTCCTTAATCTGTGGGAACAAATTCTAACAGTTTCCCGCTGATTTCGCAAATCACCGCAGAACCCATTCCATCATACATTTTCCATCTTCCATCCTTTCCCCAAATTATCTTAATTTTGATTCACAAGACACAACGATATGAAGATTTTTGCCGAAACGGAACGTTTAATATTGCGGGAGCTGTTACCTGTAGATGCAGCAGGTATGTTTGAGATGGATGGCGACCCGGAAGTTCACCTTTTTTTGGGCAATAAACCTGTTCAATCCATCGAACAAAGTAAAGCCGACATCGAATTTATCAGAAAACAATATATCGAAAATGGGATTGGTAGGTGGGCTGTGATTGAGAAATCGACCGGCAATTTTGTAGGTTGGGCTGGATTAAAATTGATTACAGAACTCACCAATAACCATAATAATTATTACGATCTCGGCTACCGGTTCAGCAAGCGTTTTTGGGGTAAGGGTTATGCTACAGAAGCGGCCATAGCCGTAAGAGATTATGGTTTTAATGAACTTAAGCTTAATGAAATTATCGGCATAGCAGATATCAGCAACCTCGGCTCAATCCATGTGCTAAAAAAAATTGGCTTAAAACAGATTGCTACTTTTGATTACCATGGTATACAGCACTATTGGATGAAGATTGAAAAACAAGCCTAAATTATCCGGTTATAAATCCTAATTTCGCCAAAAATCGAAAAACATGGAAACTAAAGACAGCAACGGCAATATTTTAAACGAAGGAGATTCGGTTACCGTAATCAAAACCTTAAAAGTTAAAGGAATGGCCAGCGATATTAAACAAGGTACCGCTGTTAAAAATATCCGTTTAACCGACGATCCGAAAGCCATTGAAGGTAAAGTAAACGGAACTGTTTTAGTGTTAAAAACCGAATTTCTGAAAAAGAAAAACTAAGTATCGGTCAACCAACAGGTTATTGCTGTTTTATTGGTTTAGTTTTTGATGGTAATAACAAAATCATTAAACCTTATTATCATGAAACAACTTATCTTCTGCGGAATGCTGCTCTTATTATTGAGTTCGTGTAAAGAGAAATTAGATCCTGCAAGCTTTAACAATACCAAATGGGAATTAACAGAACTACCGGGTTTAACTTTGCCTGCATCTGCAAAAGCAAGCCTAAACTTTGCCGACAGCTTAAAAATAAGTGGAAAATCATTCTGTAACAGCTATGGTGGCCAGGCGGAGATTGCGGATAATAAGATAACGGTTAAAAATGTTTTCGGTACCCGAATGTTCTGTCAGGAAACTGATGCAGCAGAACGTTCTTACCTTCATGCACTAAATCAGGTAAATGGAGCCAAGGTAAAAGAGAACAAACTTTATCTCCTGAATGGCGATAAAACATTACTGGTTTTCACCAAAACGAACTAAAATCTTTACAATCATAAAAAAGGCTGAATAAAAGTATTTTTACTAATTTTGGCCTTTTGAGTTTAACGCAGGAGTAATGCCATCGATAACAGAAGATCTGAAGTTCTTTTTCTCAACCGTAAAGAATGCATTTAATTTATTTCAACAAAATGATCCTTTACGCCTGGCTGGTGCAACTGCTTTTTTTACCAATTTTGCCCTGCCCCCAATCTTAATTATCCTCATCAGACTCTTCGGGATGTTTACCGATAGACGATTATTGGCTACACACCTATTCGAACGCCTGGCCAGTATACTCGACAATGAAAGCATTACCCAGATCAGAACAACTTTAAGAAATATCCGTGGTATCGATCAGGCCTGGTACGTTACGCTGTTCAGTTTTATATTTTTCCTTTTTGTAGCGACTACTTTGTTCAATGTGATCAAAAACTCTTTAGAGCAGATCTGGAATATTGGTCAGAAGGATAAAAAAGGCATCATCAATACCCTCAAATCAAGGGCCATATCGGTTACCATTATCCTGTTGGCGGGAGTATTGTTTTTTATTGGATTATTGGCCGATAGTGTTCAGGCGTACATTGGTGCTTATTTGAAGAATGGGGCACCATCAGTGGGTTTGATTTTAACCTCTGTCATTAATCAACTTGTATTTGTGCTGATTGTAACCACATGGTTTACAATCCTATTCAGGTATTTAACCAACGGAAGGCCTAGCTGGAGGGCAGCCATTTCTGGCGGACTGTTAACCGGATGCCTGTTTACTGCAGGAAAGTATATTTTAAGGATTTTATTGCCACTGAGCAATATCAGTAATATTTACGGATCAGCAGGATCAATTATCGTGATTATGCTTTTCGTATTCTACTCTTCATTGATATTCTATTTCGGCGCTTCATTTATAAAAGCATTGAGCGTTGGCAGGGCCACTCCTATTATCCCAAAAAACGGATCTTTTGCTTACGAGCTAACAGAAGTTGAACCGGAAACAGAAGACTAAATTCAGTTTTTTAATCAGTAAGACTTATTTATACTGCCAGGTTTTTGATCAGTTTATCAAGCAGGGTTTTCAATTGCATGATTTCTTCAAGGTTTATCCCCAGATGATCACCAAGCTGGGCCCTTAAAACCGGCGCTTTTTCCTTCAATGCCAATCCTTTCTCAGTAAGCGATATCACAATACTTCTTTCATCTTTTAATGACCTCACGCGTTCTACAAGTCCGGTTTCCTGCATGCGTTTAAGCAAAGGAGTTAAAGTGTTCGATTGCAACATTAATTTCTCAGAAAGTAGACTGAGGCTAACCGAATCGGTTTCCCATAATACCATCAATACCAGATATTGCGGATAAGTTATACCCAGCGTATCAAGCACGGGCTGATAACATTTGGTTACCAACCTTGAAGCAGCATAAAGGGGAAAACACAATTGATTTTCCAGTTTTAAAGACTCATCTAATTCCATCGCACCGTTTTTCTTTATCAATAAAATATTCAGCTAAGTAAATCATTTTCTCCGAAATTTTACCAATAGCATAATCCTATATAAAATCGTCATTGCTTCATACTTCGCAATGACGATTTTACGCAATTGTTGGATTCAATGATTAAATAACTTCCAATTTAACATCAATGTTTCCACGGGTAGCATTTGAGTAAGGACAGATGGTATGTGCTTTCTCCACCAATTGCTGAGCAAGTGTGGCCTCAATTCCTGGGATATGCACCTGTAAAGAAACCCCTAACTTGAAACCACCGTTTCCGTCCGGGTGCAGCGAAACGTTTGCTTTAACCGTAGATGGCTCTTCAGGTTTAACCTTATCCTGATGCATAATCAAGTTTAATGCACTATCAAAGCAGGCTGCGTATCCACCAGCAAAAAGCTGCTCAGGATTTGTATATCCATCACCAGTACCACCCAGTTCTTTTGGCATTCTCACTTCCAGTTCTAAAACACCATTTTCGCTTGTTATTTTTCCATTACGTCCGCCAGTTACTGTAGCGCTTGTTTCATATAACGTTTTCATATTATAATTTTTTTATTTGTATCGTAAACGATTATATCGTTTACGATACAAATGTAGTTAACTATTTTACAAAAGCAAATTTTATCTTCATAATCTATAATTATTTTTTTGCCCGTTGAGCGGAAATGATACAGACAGGAAAATTTAAGACATAAAAAAAGGTGTCCATTTTTTAAATGGACACCTTTCAATTTTGTTAATTTCCGTTACAGAATTCTATATCCCAAGCCAACTGTAAACAAGTTTAACTTGGTACCCGGATAGCCTGCTTTATTGATTTTGGATAATCCCAGTTCATAACGTGCATCAAAACTTAATTTTTTAATGTCAAGTCCTGCACCAAACTGCCATGCCAGTGCTTGGTTTTTGAAATCGGCACGGAATACACTTCCTGCTGCCTGACTGAAACTCTGGTTCTCATCTAAAATTAATGAGAACATAGGTCCGGTATTTAAACGTACACCGATACCAGCAGCACCAAATTTAGTACCCACCAATAAAGGCACATCCAAACTTGTAAATCTTACTTTATTTACCTCACCTGTTGCATCGCTTACCAAATCTGCTTTTTTGCCAGAAACATAAAGTTCCGGTTGGAAGTAAACGCCTGCAGCACCTACCCTAGCCCAAAGGCCGCCATAAAAACCAGCCCGGTTTTCACTGCTAAAAGTGTTATCACTATCAAATTTCGAAAAATTTGCACCAGCTTTAATGCCCAGCTGGAAAGATGGCAATACCTGTGCACTTGCAAATAGGCCTGCCAGTAAAAAGGCAACGGTTAAAGATAAAAATTTCATATTATGTTAATTTAGCTGGTGGCATTGTTAATGGCTTCTTGTTCTTTTAAAGCCTCAACATTGTTTTTATCACCAAAGTTTTGTGTTTTACCTGCAAAGTAATCTAAAATTCCTGATATAGTATCTAAGTTATCAGCTAAATTTTGATGTATATCTGGTAAATCTTTTTCAAGGCGACCATCGCCAAGTTCAATATTATCTACTTCAATTTTTCCAATTTTTTGAATAAGTGCTTGTTGAGAGTTTTGTAAATCTTCCAATTCACGCACTATTTTCTCCATTAATTCATACTTCTTTAAAGTGTTCATAGGTCTTATATTTTAGTTCAACTATTCTGTATAAACGCTTTAGCATTTATTTTGTTTGATTTTATCGATTTTTTAACAAACACATTTGGAAATACCGAAAACAACTAATAAATTAGTTTAAAATTACTAGTTATGAAAAATCTGCTTTTGTTATTGACATTTTTCAGTTTAAATCTTACCCTTTTCGCCCAAAATGCGCCAGCGGTAGATAAAGAAAAACTTTTCGATTTTTACCAATCACAGCGTTATGCCGAGGCTGCGCAGTACCTGAAAAGTATTTATGGTGAGGAACTGAATGATTTTAAAACCCTGAGCCAGATTGGTTATTGTTTTTTAATGGCGGGTAATAATGTTGAAGCAGAAAATTTTTATAGCAAAGCCTATATCCTACAGCCACAAAACCTCCCCATTCTTTTTAGTTTGGGCAGCATCAATAACAAAAGGGGGAATAGTGAAAAGGCAAAAAAATATTATGGGGAAATTGTGCAGATAGACAGTAATAATTTTAGTGTTTATAAACTGTTAGCCAATCTTTATACATTACCAACAGATTCAATGAAACTCGTTTACCTGCTAAAAGCCAACAGCATTAATCCTTTAGAGGGGGATGTTGCCGCCGACCTGGCTGAGGTTCATTCTACCTATCAGCAATATGAAAAAGCTTATGATGTACTTAATATCGCCATTAAGGGGGATAGTGATAACCTCGTGTTACAAAGAGCAAAACTCCCGATAGCCAATCAGCTTAAAAAATATGCAGAGGTAATTGCCTCCGGAGAAAAATTATTGAAGGATGGTGCCGATGCAGGAGTTATAAAAGATGTGGCCAAAGCCTATTATTATACCAGGAAATACCAGAAAGCAATAGATCTTTTTAAACTGCTTGAACTACAAGTCATGCAAAACGAAGCTACTTTATATTATACCTCACTCAGTTACCGGGCGTTGAAAAATTACGCGCAGGCTGCAGCTTATACCAAGAAAACCATTGACGAAGCCATTTCTCCCAACACTTCCAGCTATTATTCTTTGCTGGGACTGGTTTATGAAGAAAACAATCAATTGAGCCTGGCAAATGCCGCTTATAAAAAAGGACTTCAGTTTAAAGTCGTTCCTACCCTGTACTACCGTATGGCCGTATTTTATGATACCAGGTTAAAACAAGGGAAAAATGCGCTTAAATACTATAATTTATACTTAAAAAGCAAACCAAGTATAATGGACGATAAGGAAGAGATCAGATTTACGAAAGATAGAATCGCTCAACTGAACCTGACGGATTAAACCAGGTCTTCGAAAACAGGTTTTACATTGTCCCAAAATTCGTCCAGGGCAATTATCCTTGGTTTAAAGAAGGAAATGAGTTCTGGCCAATGCTGCTGGTTAAATATACTTACGCCGCTAATGCTGATGGAAATTAAAGAAACCGTTTTCCCGAAATCATCAGTTGCATCTTTGATCCAGTCCCATTCTTCATTTACAGTATTGCTAAACATGAGCTTAAACTCTTCAAACTGTTCAAATATCAGGTGTCTGATATCGGGATCGGGATGTGAAAGCTGAATGCTGATAAAAGCTTTTTTACCGTCAACATCCATTTTAAAGAAGATATTCTTTACCCCTGTTTTATAGTTCGTCCAGTTTACGGTAGAACCACTTGCTGAAGGAACTGGTTTCATGTATTGCCCGAAACTGATCCAAAACTGTTGACGTAACCTTGCTGATTCTTCTTTACTGTACATTTATTTTTTGCCGCATCTCATAGAGGCTTTATCATCATTAACATAAATCGTCATTCCCGCGCAGGCGGGAATCTTACTACTCAGCGCATTAAGATTCCCAATCAAGTTGGGAATGACGATCATTCGCGTCCTTTTTACAACGCTGCAATATTAGCGATTAATATTTATATTCAAAATGATAGCTACCAGAGCCTATTTCTTCTTTTTTATCAGTTTTTGGCAAAATTACGGTAGCGGTAGCATTTGCCGGAACGGTTACATCGAGCTTAAATATACCATCAGCAATTGTCCATGATGATTTAATAGTACCATAAACTGTTTCCAGTTCTGCCGAGGCATTGGTCAGTTTTCCGCCTGGTCTTGGTGCAATTAAAATGGCTTTGTAACCCGGTTGTGCTGCTACAGGATTGATTCCTGCAATATTTTTATACATCCAATCGCCAATGGCCCCATAAGCATAGTGGTTAAAAGAATTCATATCTGCCGTTTGGAAAGATCCATCCTGTTTAATGCCGTCCCAACGCTCCCAGATAGTGGTAGCACCCATTTTTACCGGATAAAGCCATGAAGGGTAACTCTCTTGCATCAACAGGTCGTATGCTACATCTTCATGCCCGAAGCGGCTTAATACATGGCAAAGATACGGTGTACCTAAAAACCCTGTAGTAAGGTGGTTTCCGTAGTCCCTTACGTTATCAACCAATCTTTGTGCAGCCTGCGCACGTAAATTTTCGGGCAGCATATCAAATTGTAAAGCCAGAACATAAGCAGTTTGTGTATTCGAAATCAATTTACCGCTAGGTGTCATGTTTTCTTTAATGTACGCTTCTTTTATTTTTGCTAACAGGTCGCTGTACTTTGCTATATCTTCGGTTTTGCCCAATACTTTTGCCGCATTTAAAAGCAATTGTGTAGAATGCGCATAAAACGTTTGTGCAATCATGTATTTATCCGTTACCGCAGCACGGCCATCGTTATCATCGTTCGGGCGGTAAAATAACCAGTCGCCAAAGTGGAAACCGGTATTCCAAAGGTTGTTTTTTGATTTTGAAGACATGTAATCCACCCACTTTTTCATGCTGCCGTACTGGGTTTCCAACAGGCCTTTATCCCCATATATCACATACATATCCCATGGAATAATCGTGGCTACATCTGCCCAGCCTGCCGAACCTGCATCGTTTTGGTTTAACACATTGGGAACTACAAAAGGCACACTACCACCAGGAAGCTGATCTGCAGAAACATCTTTTAACCATTTGGTAAAAAAGCCAGCAACATTCATATTGTAGGCCGCTGTTGAGGCAAATGCCTGTGCATCACCTGTCCAGCCCAAACGTTCGTCCCTTTGCGGACAATCTGTAGGTACATCAACAAAATTCCCTTTCTGCCCCCAGGAAATGTTATGCTGCAATTGATTTAATAAAGGATTTGAAGTGCTAAATTTCCCACTTGTTTTCATATCCGAATAAACAGCTACAGCGGTCAGGTTTTCCAGTTTAAGTTCCCCTGGATAACCATCTATTTTTACATACCTGAAACCCTGAAAAGAAAAATGTGGTTCGAATACCTGCTCGGTTTCTCCCTTTAGGATATAGTTGTTCTGTTGTTTGGCCGTACGAAGATTGGTGGTGTAAAAATTCCCTTCTTTGGTTAATACTTCAGCATGGCTGATGGTAATTTTTGTACCAGCCGCGCCTTTTGCTTTTAGCATTACCCAGCCGACCAGGTTCTGCCCGAAATCGACCACAGTTTCGCCCAATGGTGTTTTAAATATTTTTAAAGCTTTAAATTCTTCATGTTTACTCACCTGCGGACCGCTCATGCCTACCAGTTTTTCTGGTCCGTTGGCCAGTTCCTGCACAGGTTTCCAATTGTTATTTTCTTTAAAGTTAGTGTTGTTCCAGCCGTTTTGTTCTAACCTGGCATCATAAGTATCCCCATCGTAGATGTTGGAAGATCTTATCGCTCCGTAACTGGTTTTCCAACTGTTATCCGATACAACGGTTTCCTTGCTTCCATCGGTATATTCCACTTCAAGTTGCAGCAATAAAGCTCTTGTATTGCCATAAAACTCTTTTTGTGAGCCAAAACCGATACGACCTTTGTACCAGCCATCGCCCAGTGAAACACCGATTACATTTACACCTTTTTTCAAAGTATTTTTCAGCTCGTAAACCTGATATTGAATGTGGTTTTTATAGCTGGTCCAGCCCGGTGCGAAATAGGCATCGCCCACACGCCCGCCGTTGATGCTGGCCTCGTATAAACCTTTTGCAGTAATATAGGCAGTTGCAGAGCGGACTTCTTTTTTTAGGTTAAATTCTTTTCTAAATAGTGGACTGGCGAGTGAAGTATCTTTTCCTTCTACTGCGATCCATTTTGCTTTCCAGTCTTCAGGTTTTAAACCCGTTTGAAAATATTGCACCGGCGACCATGCAGAAGTATTTCCATGATTATCTTTTACCCTAACCTGCCAGTAATATTTTGTTTTGGATGATAATTGAGGCCCATCGTAAGTAACCAGAACCGATTTATCATTGTTTACAGCTGTTTTCCATAAAACTTTGTCAATTTTTGCCGAAGTACCTAACCTGATTTCGTAATTGCTCTGTTTGGTGTTTTTTGCAGTAGATATAATTTTCCAGCTAAACCTGGGTTTAGGATTATCGATACTAAAAGGATTTACTAAATGCTCAACAGTTAAATCTTTTAAAGAGATTTTTTGGGCTGAAGCATTTACTGTAAATAAAAATAGCAAGGCAATGGTAAACATTGCGCTTAACATGCGGGAGATTCTGTTCATAAATGGTTAGCGTTAAATTTTTAGTTTTAACACTACTATATTCAGCAATATAATTCAACCAACCATCCTGCACTGTCATGAAAAATTAAGCGTCAAAACAACGTCTATTATCAATCAAAACACTAAAAATCAATTAATTACACATAAAAAAAGAGAGTAAAATTACCTGTTCATTAAACGGGCTACGTACTTCCCGATAATATCGAATTCTAAATTTACGGTATCTCCAACCTCAACCTCCTGTAAATTGGTGTGCTCAAAGGTATAAGGAATAATAAATACCGAAAATTCGTCCACCTGCGAATTTACAACCGTTAGACTAATGCCGTTTACACATGCCGAACCTTTTTCTACGGTTACATTTCCGGCAGAAGCATCATATTTAAAACAGTATTCCCAGCTGCCATCCAGTTCTTCGCGTTTAATGCAAACCGCAGTCTGGTCTACGTGGCCTTGTACAATATGACCATCTAAACGGGCATTCATCTGCATGCAGCGCTCAAGATTAACTTTATTACCTACTTTTAAACCTCCTAAATTGGTTTTATTTAGCGTTTCATCAATGGCGGTAACCGTATGTGTTCCGTCACTTAAAGCTACAACAGTTAAGCAAACCCCATTATGGGCTACACTTTGGTCTATTTTAAGCTCATGACTGATGGCCGATGAAATGGTAAAATGGATATTGGTATGGTCGTTTTTGATGGCGGTAACCTCGCCAAGTGTTTCTATAATTCCTGTGAACATTTTATATTTCTTTTTTCTACAACCTCATTCCCGCGTAGGCAGGAACCTTAATGCCACATACAAATCCTGCTAAAGCACTACGATTCCCAATCAAGTGGGGAATGACGATCGTTTTAAAACTATTCTCTAGTATTTCAATCTATTCTTTCTCCAATCCGAAGTCTTTTTAACCTCAGCACTGCCTGGTTTTACCTGTTCATTCTTTTGAAAAAGTTTTGCAGCAATCAGTGCGGCAATCAACGCTTCTGTTTTATCCTGAACCTTTAAATTTTCGGGTTTAAAATATTTTCCAACAAAATGGGTGTCAAAATTCCCGCTTTTAAAGGCTTCGTGCTGCATGACAAATTTACCAAAACCCAGGGTAGTTTCTATCCCTGTAATATCATATTCTTCAATAGCCCTAACCATCCGTTCAATGGCTTCTTCCCTGTCCTTGCCATAGGTAATGAGTTTGGCTATCATCGGATCATAATAAATCGGGATTTCCATGCCCTGTTCAAAGCCGTCATCAACCCTTACGCCATTCCCTTTAGGGGTATTGTATGTCTGTAAAGTACCGATGTCAGGCAGGAAATTATTTGCCGGATCTTCGGCATAAACCCTGAGTTCGATGGCATGCCCGTTGATTTTTAAATCTTCCTGGCTAAAACTCAATCTTTCGCCGGAAGCAATTTTAATCTGCTCCTTTACCAGGTCGATCCCTGTAATCAGTTCGCTTACCGGATGTTCTACCTGCAAACGGGTATTCATTTCAAGGAAAAAGAAATCGAGGTTTTCATCAAGGATAAACTCAACGGTACCGGCTCCGGTGTAGTTTACCGAACGGGCGACATCTACCGCACATTTACCCATCTGCTCTCTGATTTCTTCCGTTAAAACCGAAGAAGGCGCCTCTTCCACTACCTTTTGGTGACGGCGCTGCACAGAGCATTCACGTTCAAAAAGGTGAACGATATTGCCATGGGTATCGCCCAGAACCTGTATTTCGATGTGCCTTGGCGAAGTAACGTAACGTTCGATAAAAACCGCGCCATCGCCAAAGGCCGAAGTAGCCTCGCTTACGGCAAGCTGCATCTGCTCTTCAAAATCTTCCGCCCGCTCTACTATACGCATCCCCTTGCCACCACCGCCAGCAGCAGCTTTAATTAAAATCGGAAAGCCAACTTCAATGGCACGCTGTTTTGCCTCGTTTACATCCTGAATGGCTTCTTCCGTTCCCGGCACCATTGGGATATTATATTTTAATGCCGCTGCCTTTGCCGAGAGTTTATTACCCATCGTTTCCATTGCCTGCGGCGAAGGGCCTACTAAAATCAGCCCTGCATCGGCAACTTTTTGCGCAAATCCTGCATTTTCGGACAAGAAGCCATAACCAGGATGAATGGCTTCGGCACCTGTTAGTTTACAGGCATCGATAATTTTCTCTCCCACAAGATAACTCTGGTTTGAAGGTGCAGGCCCGATAAAAATGGCCTCATCGGCATAACGCACATGTAATGCATTGCGGTCGGCTTCAGAAAAAACCGCAACCGTTTTTATTCCCATCTCTTTCGCAGAACGCATAATACGTAAAGCAATTTCGCCGCGGTTAGCGATTAAAAGTTTGGAGATCGGAACTTGGGGTTTGGAGTTTTCGGGCATTTTGGTTAGAATTTCGTTAGACATATTGACTTAAGACTAAAGACTCACGACTTAGGACTCTATTCAAGACAAATGTAATATTATTTCAATAGCCTGATCGATCATTTCAGTGCTTAAATCCAGATGGGTAACCAAACGGACGGTACTCGCGCTGGTGGTATTGCAATGCAATCCTTTTTCCTTTAACTGGTTTACAATTTTCTCTGCTGATCCTTTTTCTACTTCAAAGATTACAATGTTGGTTTCTACCGGCATAACCGATTTTACATATTTTGCGGTAGCTAAAGCGTTGGCCAAAGCCTGTGCATGGGCGTGATCTTCCTTTAAACGTGTTACATGGTTATCGAGCGCATAAATACCGGCAGCAGCCAAAAATCCAGCCTGACGCATGCCTCCACCAAAAGCTTTTCTGATTTTTCGTGCTTTATGGATCATCTGTTTGGTTCCCAAAAGCACAGAACCAACCGGTGCACCCAGGCCTTTAGATAAGCAAACCGAAATACCATCGAAGTATTTGCCATACTCATTTGCATGATCACCGGTTGCTGCGAGCGCATTAAAAATACGTGCACCATCTAAATGTAGTTTTAACCCTTTTATATTACAAAGGTGGTGGATTGGTGCAATCTGTGATAAAGTATAACAGCTTCCGCCGCCTTTATTTACTGTATTTTCTAAAACCACCAAACTGGAGTTCGGGTAATGGATATTATCTTCATTGATTTCAGGCTCGATCAACTCTGGGGTTAAGATGCCACGTTCGCCATGCAACAACCTTACCGATGCTGCCGAATGATAGGCAATGCCACCGATTTCGTAACGGTAAACATGCGCAGTCTGATCGCAAATCACCTCGTCCATGGGCTGTGTAAAACACTTGATTGCAATCTGGTTGGTCATCGTTCCCGACGGACAAAATAATCCGGCTTCCATATTAAAAGTTGAGGCCAGTTTTGTCTCCAATGCATGCACCGTTTCATCTTCCCCAAAAACGTCATCGCCCACTTTTGCAGTCATCATGGCATCCAACATTCCGGCTGTTGGCTTGGTTACGGTGTCACTCCTGAAATCTAAAAATCTGTTATTCATTTCGCTATCGGATTGTAAAATATTCTTGATGTTAAAAAAAAGACCAATGCCTTTTCTGGTATAATTTTAAGGTTTTTCGTCGATTAAACGCCGTATATAGTGTATTTTTTACACACTTAATTTCCGACAACAACAAATTGTTAAAAAATTATTAAAAAAAAGGATACAAAATATAAGAGTTTTTATACTTTTATCGTGCTAAAACCAAAAATAAATAAAATGATAGTAATTGCAGACGGCGGATCTACCAAAACAAATTGGTGCTTGATTAACGAGGCCGGCAGAAAAATTTACTTTAACACCGAAGGTTACAATCCATATTTTTCCAAAGGAGAGTACATTGTAAAGTCTTTGAACGAGACTCTTCCAGACCACTTGGAAAGAGAAAAATTAACAGCAGTTTATTACTACGGTGCAGGTTGTTCTACGCCAGCAAATGTAAAGATTGTGGCTGATGCCATGCAACAGATTTTTACCAATGCCACCATTTTTGTAGGTCATGATTTACTTGCCTCTTCGAGGACGCTTCTTGGAAACGAGCCAGGATTTGCCGCTATCTTAGGTACAGGTACAAATTCATGTTTATATGATGGTACTGAAATTACCATGAACATCGATTCATTGGGATATTTCTTAGGTGATGAAGGCAGTGGTTCGTACATCGGTAAACGTATTTTGAGCGATTACATGAAAGGTTACATGCCAAAAGGTTTACGTGAAGCTTTTTACGACAACTATGCTTTAACCAACGAAGATATTTTCGATAACATTTACAATAAGCCATTGCCAAACCGTTTCTGCGCAAGCTTCAGTAAATTTTTATACGATTTTAAAGATAATTACGAGGATTACGCTTTCGCAACCATCGATTATGCTTTTACTGCATTTTTCGAAGCTTTGGTAATCCACTACCCTAACTACAAAGACCACAAATTAAACTGTGTGGGTTCTGTAGGTTATAGTTTCCGCGATATTTTAAGTATAGTAGCCGACCGTTATGAAATGGGCGTGGGTAAAATTATCCGCTCACCTATAGATGACCTCGTACATTATCACTTAGAGTTAGCGCCGAAAGCATAGTCTTTCAGTCCTAAGTCTGGAGTCTTTAGTCCAGAATCGTATAAAATATAATATACAAGCAAAAAATCCCGGTTTGAAATCAAACCGGGATTTTTCTATTTATAAAAGGCCATATTGCTTTTGTCTTGAGTCTTTCAGCGTCCTCTATCTTATCTCTCAAATCTAACATCTCAAATCTCAACCCGCTAAAAAGAAATCTCCTTACCAAAAAGCTTCGCATATTTACGTTTATCAAAGCGGTACAAAGTAGCCGCGCGGTACGATACACCTTTTTGTTTTTCGTCGAGCTCTTTTAATACCCCAAAACTTACAATCTTTTTTCTGAAGTTCCGCTTATCCAGTTTTTTGCCCAAAACCAATTCATAAACATGCTGTAGCTGGGTTAAGGTAAATTTTTCAGGCAGGAGTTCGAAAGCAATCGGCTGGTGTTTAATCCGGCGTTTTATTTTTTCTAAACCTTTGTCGTAAATTTTTTGGTGATCGAAAGCCAGTTTAGGCAGATCGGTAATCGGCAACCAGTTGGCGCGTTTGGCGTAGGTACTGATCGGGCGCAACTCTTTATCGCCACCCAAACGGATCAACGCATAATACGCCAGGGTGATAACCCGACCCTGCGGGTGCCTGTTCGGATCGCCAAAAGCATAATACTGCTCCATAAAAATACCGCGCAAACCGGTAAGTTCGTACAAAATCCGTGAGGCTGATTGATCTAAACTTTCATCAGGACCAACAATGTTACCGGGCAGTGCCCACCAATCTTTAAACGGTTCTTCATTCCTTTCAATAAGTAAGATTTTTAGTTCCTTACCATCAAATCCAAACAAAACGCAATCTATCGAGAATACAGAATCTAAATGTGGTAAAATTTGTTCCAAAGTAAAATTTAGTTATTTTAAGCAGATAAAGGTATGACTTTCAATATTAAGTAAAAAAAATAAAATAAATTACTTAGTGTAAAAAATACACACTATATTCGTATTATAAAGATGGAGCCAAATATAAAAAATATAGCTGTACTAACTTCTGGAGGCGATGCCCCAGGAATGAATGCTGCAATTAGAGCTGTTGTTCGTACCGGAATTTACCATGGCATTAATATGTTCGGGGTAATGCAGGGTTACCAGGGTCTAATAACCGACAACATAAAACCAATGGACGCCCGTTCTGTAAGTAATATTTTACACCTGGGTGGTACCATATTAAAAACTGCACGCTGTTTAGAATTTAAAACAGACGAAGGTCAGCAGATTGCTTATAACAATTTAAAGAAAAACGATATCGACGGTTTAGTGGTGATTGGCGGTGACGGAACCTTTACCGGTGCCAAACGATTTTCTGAAACTTTCGGCGTTAAAGTGATCGGCATACCAGGAACGATTGATAACGATTTGGTTGGATCTGATTTTACTTTGGGTTACGATACCGCAATTAATACCGTAATCGAAGCAATTGATAAGATTAGGGATACTGCTGATGCGCACGACCGTTTATTCTTTATTGAAGTAATGGGCCGCGACTCAGGATGTATCGCCTTAAGAAGTTCGATTGCCAGTGGTGCCGAAGCGGTGCTTTTGCCTGAAAGGGAAACCAGCGTAACCGAATTGATCAATAAACTGGCTTTGGGCGCGGCGACAAAAAAATCTTCGAGTATTGTTATCGTAGCCGAAGGACATAAACAGGGCGGCGCTTATGATATTGCCAAAAAGGTAAAAGAAACTTTTGATCATTACGATACTAAAGTGACCATACTTGGCCACCTGCAACGTGGCGGTAGCCCAAGCAGTTTCGACAGAATTTTAGGCAGTCGTTTAGGTTTTGCGGCAGTAAATGCGTTAATTGCAGGCGAAACGGAACAAATGGTAGGTTTAAAAGGAAACGAAATAAAATTAACCAGTATAAGAGAGGCTTTAACAGCTCACTCCTTTAAACTCGAACCCGATTTAATGGAAATGACAGAGGTACTTTCAATATAATATGATAGCAGTTGTTTATAGCGGATCAAAAACAGCATTCTGGAAAATAACCCAAAATGGACAGGTAGTGGCACATTGCAATACTACCGGCTTAAACCCTTGCTTTGTTGATCCGAAAACGATTTTACAGATTTTAAATAAAAAAGTCGCCCTGGTTAACAATGCCGAAAACATTAAAAAGATTTATTTCTTTGCGGCCGGGGCTTCATCAGCGGACAGAAAAGAGGAATTGGCCAAAACCCTTTCTTCATTTTTCAAATACAGCAAAATTGTTGTAGAAAATGATCTTTTCGGGGCAGCCAAAGCCGCTTGTTACAATCAGCCAGGTATTGTAGGCATGTTGGGCAGTGGTGCACATTGCGCTTACTTCGACGGGAAAAAACCGGTGAACAACAACTTTGGATTAGGCTACATCCTTGGCGATGAAGGCTCTTCGAATTATTTTGGGAAAATACTCCTGAAAGAATTTTTAAGCCATAAAATGCCAAAGGATATTGAAGCCAAATTTACGTTAACACACAACCTGGACCGCCCTCAGATATTAGAACGTATTTATAATAAGCCACAGGCGAATATATTTTTAACCTCATTTTTCGATTTCATCACCCAGAACAGCAAACACGAATATATCTGTAAGCTGATTGATGAGGGTTTTGAAAAATACTTCGAAACCTATATTTTACCAACGGTTGAAAAACATAAAATGCGTGAGGTGCATATAGTAGGTAAAGTAGCAGCCGAACTTGAAGACCGCTTAAGGTTTATAGCTGGCAAATACGACCTAAAAATAAAAAGCATTATTAAAGAACCAATACAAAATTTATTAAAACATTACACTAATTAACAAAAACAATGAGCAAAATTGGAATAAACGGCTTTGGCCGTATTGGCAGACTGGTTTTCAGAGCTGCATTAAAAAGAGGATTAGATATCGTTGCGATCAATGATTTGATCGAGCCTGATTATATGGCATACATGTTGAAATATGATACAACCCATGGTAAATTTGATGGTACCATCGAAGTTGTTGACGGTAACTTAGTGGTTAATGGCAAAACAATCCGTGTAACTGCTGAAAGAAACCCGGCTGATCTAAAATGGGATGCTGTAGGTGTTGAAGTAGTAATCGAATCAACAGGTTTATTCTTAACGCGTGCTGATGCTGAAAAACACATCGCTGCAGGTGCTAAAAAAGTAGTTTTCTCTGCTCCTGCAAAAGATAGCGATATCCCTACTTATGTAATGGGCGTTAACCACCATAAATTAACTGCAGATCAAACTATCGTTTCTAATGCATCTTGTACCACAAACTGTTTAGCTCCTATTGCTAAAGTTTTAAATGATAACTTCGGTATCGTTGAAGGTTTAATGAGCACAATCCACGCGGTAACTGCAACTCAAAAAACAGTTGATGGTCCATCGGCTAAAGATTGGAGAGGTGGCCGTGGTGGTTTCTCTAACATTATCCCTTCTTCTACCGGTGCTGCCAAAGCAGTAGGTATGGTTCTACCTGAATTAAAAGGTAAATTAACTGGTATGTCTTTCCGTGTTCCTGTTGCTGACGTTTCTGTTGTAGATTTAACTGCACGTTTAGAAAAACCAGCTACTTATGAGCAAATCAAAGCAGCTATGAAAGCAGCTTCAGAAGGTGAGTTAAAAGGCGTATTGGCTTATACTGAAGACGAAGTTGTTTCTTCTGACTTCATCGGTGACGACCACGCATCTATTTTCGATGCAAAAGCAGGTATCTCATTGAACGATAATTTCGTTAAAGTGGTATCTTGGTACGATAACGAATGGGGATATTCTTCTGCATTGGCTAAATTCGTAGAATATTACGCGAGTTTGTAACAAAAAAAGTGCATTAAGCGCTTTTACAACATATTTAAAAGGCAACATTATTCATTTAATGTTGCCTTTTTGTTTTAAACATGTTTTTCACCTATAAATTACATTTCAATTTTTGCCTTAAAAATATTTTTTATTAAAAAAATCACTCACAAAACAGTTTTAGTAACCAAAAAAACCGCAAAAACACTTTAAAAAATTGACTAAAGTCATTTTACACCAAAAATTTGACACGATTTAACTATATCGTATTATAAATTGACAATATTTAACAATTATTTAACATATTTTTGAGTTATCTTTGCAATACAGTCGTTTTAAACACCTAAATCTTCCAGAAAAAGATCAGTAAATAAAAAATGACAAAAAAAATACTTAAATTTTTCTTAGTGTATTTTTTACACTATCAAATTTTTTACTATATTTGTAGAGTAATAAACGGAACGATGTTTATCACCATTAAAAAAGATAAATCATTTTCTTGAAAAACCCCGGTTTAGATAGAAGATTAAAGACAAAGCCTGGCTCATAACAGGTTTATATTTGGTTAGAAAAAAGAGACAAGTCTGGATAGATTGTCTCTTTTCTTATTTTAGGGGAAATTGGAATAGCTTATCCCTTCCACCAATAGTTCCTCACTTCAAGCGAAGTGCAACGCAGCCGAGAAATCCGCAACAGCACTCTCCCGATTTAACATTAAGACTATTTGCTTAAGTTGAATTAACGATCGTTTAGTTACAGATCAAATATTGCTAAGAATAGCGTATCAAATTTTTATTATTAATTCTTTGCGGTACCCATTGTATTTTTCACTGATATAACCATGTGGGTTACAAATAATTTCTGTTTGATCTATTTTGTACCTTACCGGCGTATGAATATGCCCATGTATCCAATATGCAGGTTTGTATTGCCCAATCATATCTTCAAGGTTTGAAGCATAGGCAGATGATACCGGATCATTCTTATATAAGGAAGGGAGCGATTGTATACTTGGCGCGTGATGCGTAATCACTACATTAATATATCCTTTTGATTCTTCGAGACTTTTTTGCAGCCATTTTTTAGAAATCTGGTGAATTTTATAAGTATCAATTGTTCTTAACTTTGAATAAGAGGGATCACGTCTGATTAATTTATAATCGTTCATTTTACTTTGACAAATGATTCCATATTCTACTGGATTGCCAAACAGAGAAAAATCGGTCCATAAAGTTGCCCCGTGAAACCTGACGCCTTCAAATTCTACAAAATTATTCTCGAGCACATGAACATTCGATCCTTTTGAAGCCTCCATGATTTTATGGAGCGTATTAGGATACGTGCCTTTATAATATTCGTGATTACCTAAAACATATATTACAGGTTTATCAGGAATATTTTCTTTGATCCACGCTATACCTTTTGTGCCCAGGTTAATATCACCAGCTAAAATAACAAGATCGGCATTTTTGAAGCCTAACTCCGAAACGCCAAATTCCTGATGCAAATCACTGATAATTTGTATTTTCATTTATTCTGTTTATTATTTAAACCTTTTGCCACCAGCGTTTTAACTATTTACATTCAACATCAAGTCTTTTTTGTGCATTTGCGTCACCAAGTGATTTTGCCTTGCTCCAATCCATACAGGCACCACTTTTATCACCAAGATTAAACTTTGTATTTCCTCTGTTATAATATGCAAGACCGTTATCGGGCTCAAGTTCTATAACATGGTTATAATCTTTTAGTGCCCCGTCGTATTCACCGGCATCATCTTTATTGGTAGCCCTGCTCAATAATGCATCAGCATAATCAGGATCTATTTCTAAAGCCTTGTCATAATCTCTCCTGGCTGCTTTGTAACTATAAATCATCTCTTTACAGTAGCCCCTGGCCTGAAAGGCCTCTTTCATTTTAAGTGATGATTTTATTTCCACCGAAAAACAAATGATTGCTTTACCAAAATTTCTTTTATCAATTTCAATAAGTCCTTTTTCATAAAAACCGACAGGCATTTCAGTTTCAACATCGAGATCACTTAAACTGTCCGGATCTGATAATGCACCATAACCGTTTAATTTACAGTCAAACTCATAACCTTTACAATATAAATCTATCACCCAAAAAACCAGACCCTCTTCAGTGTAAGGCAAAGCGGTAGCGGTACCCGCTAAAATCCAATGATCATCTTCCTGAACTGGTTTTTTGAATGTAAAATCATAATTCTCCTGCAAAAAGGCACTTAATGTATCCAGCTTTTGTGAGCTGTTTGAAATAAAGTCCAGATCAAATTTTGCCAGGGTATAATCCTTAAAACCATCCTTAAACATTCTTTTATAAACATCAATGGCAGCCTGTTTTTCTTCGGAATAGCCGCTGTTAAATTCTTTTCTAGTAAAAAATCTATTATCCATGTCTTTTTCTGACTGACTATAAACTGTTAATGACAAAAAAACCAACACCAAGCATATACTTATTTTTTTCATTTTTTCAGATTACCTATAACCGGCAAAGAACGCTTATATATGTTATATCATAATTAAACAATCGATAATTCAATTCTTTTTCCTGGCCATAAAATAACCCACTCCTATTACCAAACAAAATACAATAACCGATTCGAGATGTAAAGGTGATGACTGAAGAGAAACTGCCCATGATGAAAGTATTTCATGTCTTTCTAAACCACTAAATAAGAGTAATATCTCATTTATTAAGTTTGCGATCAATATTAGCAAGCCAAAAGTTAAACGCCAAAGCCTCGTTTTCCGAAAATAACTGAACCAAAGGCTTTGTGTAGAAAATAGATACACCAATAGAAAAAATAAAATCCTTAACAAAAATAGCTCAGAGCCCTCGCCTACAAAAGCATATGATTCATATTCACTGCCGGAAAACCAGGCTGGTATAAAAATTATGGGAAACTGCAAAAAATAGGCGATCCCTACAATCCGAATCAGCCAGGTAACAGCAATATCTGCTTTGATGATCCATTCAGTTTTCCTAAAAAAGAATATTCCAATACTCCAGCAAGCGTAAATCAATATGAGTTCGTGCAGGATATGGTGTGGTAAAATACTATTAAACATTGATGAGCATTAAATTTAGATGAGGCAAATTACTTATTATTTATATTCAATTTATCCTCCCAACTATCATTGTCACAAAGCATGATACTGCAAAGAAAGTGATTTATTAAATATATATCCCCCCTAAACCACTTCGATCCCCAAATGCTTATAAGGTGCTAAAGCAGCATCATTAGCATCGGTTTCGGTAATGATTACATCTACATCGGTAACCGGACAAACATAATAAGGCTCTACGGTATTTATTTTTTCGAGTGCAGAAAGTGCAATGGTTTTCTGCGCCTGGTTGATTATGATGTTGTTTAACTGGGCATCTTCATAACTAATGGAGGTTATGCCCATGCTGTGGTGCAAACTGCAAATCCCTAACATACAGATATCGGCCCTCACTTTCTTAAAAGTATCGATGGTTTCCTGTCCCATAGTGGTAAATGCAGTTTTATGCAATCTTCCACCGGCAAATATCACTTCTGCACCGGGATGGTCTTCTAAAATATTAGCGACAGGAAAGCTGTTGGTAATGATGGTAATCTTTAAATCTTTTGGCAATACCGCTGCAAGTGCAACTACCGAAGTACCGCCATCAAAAAATACTACCTGGCCATCTTTAAGAAACTGCAAGGCCTTGTTGGCAATGACTTGCTTATGCTGCTGGTTGTATTTTTCCCTATCCCTGTAGTGCTGTGGTATAGGAGAGCGGGAAATTGCCCCGCCACGAACTGCAAGGAGCAGCCCTTGCGAATCGAGCTCTTTGATGTCGCGGCGCACGGTATCCTCTGATACATTCAACAATGTACTTAACCCATCCAGTCTTACCTTACTGTCTTTTTCCAGGGTATCTATGATGATTTTTAGTCGCTCTTCCTTTACCATATTACTGCAATATATTGCAAATATAAAAATTTAAATCAATTAGAATTTGCAACATATTGCAATATTAAATATTTTTGTTGCAAAATATAGCAAATTATGAAAAAGACAATAGGCATAGATATGGACGGCGTACTGGCCGACATCGAAGATCATATATTACAGACTTATTATACTGAAACAGGCATTTCGCTAACTCGCGATGATATTAAGGGCAAATCGGAAGAGGAACTTTTCCCCGATAGGGCTGTAGTGATGAAAATTTGCAACAGGGTGGGCTTTTTCAGGAACCTGCCCGTTATGGATGGTGCCGTTGAAACAGTAAAACAGCTTATGGAAAAGTATGAAATCTATATTGTTTCGGCAGCCATGGAATTTCCTTTATCGCTTTTCGAAAAACACGAATGGCTGGCAGAGCATTTCCCTTTCATCAGCTGGAAGAATATCATCTTATGCGGCGACAAAAGCATTATAGATACTGATTATTTAATTGATGATCATTGCAAAAACCTCGATTTCTGTAAAGGCAAACCTTTAATGTTTACTGCTTTTCATAATGTAGAAAAAGATCATCACCAGCGGATTAACCACTGGAACGAGGTACCAGCTTTGCTGAAGCAACTGGAAGAGGAAAACCTGACATTGGCTTAATGACTACTATCAAGATAAAAAAGGATGTAGCCACTGGCTACACCCTCTATCTAAATTAACGCTCTCAACTATGAAGTTGATATAAGGCTCTCACCCCTTATGCCTACAATATTACGGCAGAAAGATTAAGATTTGATGAAGATTTTAATTTATTGAAAATTTGTTAAAGATTTTTTTGGTTAATCGCTAGCGGTTTTCACTGGCCAACCTCACCGAAAAAGAATAATCGCCCCTGGATTATCGAGATCAAATTGCAAGACCTTATTCCACAGCGCTTCGTTCATATTCGGTTTACGTTATTTTTCAAACTCCAGCCACTTCCCAATCTTTTTCCAAGGAATGGAAAGCAGCACAAGTAATAATTCAAGTATTATTTCCATATCCTAAATATAATACTAAATAAGAATTTAATCAATAAAACTATACCAATTCTTTTACCAACCTGCTGCGGATCCTGCTCAGCGTTTCCAGGCGCATACCTAAATAACTGGCAATACAGCGTAACGGAACCTTGGATACATCAAAAGAATTTAACTCCAGAAATTTTTCGTAGCGCCTTTCAGCTGAAGGAATACGGGCCAGGATTGATCGCTCTGAAGCAGCATGGTACTGGAGGGCCAGGATTTTCCGTCCAATTACATTGGTTTCCTGATGACTTGAATACAACTTGTTTATAAATGTGCGTGGCATGGGTACCAGTTCAGAATTTTCGAGGGCTTGTAAATATTCAATTGAGGGCTGGATGTTTTCATCAGGATGCTGGATTGCACCGATAAATTCATTACCTAAACTGATCCAGGTGGTGATTTCTTTGCCATCATCTTTGATAAACCCTCTTACCAATCCACTTACCACAAAAAAAACGTCATCATTGTTGTCAATTGGTGAGAGAATGTATTTATTCTTTTTAACGAGGATGGGTTGAAGATTTTTTTCAATTTCCTGAATAAAACCCGGCGTTATCGGGTTTAAACTGCTGAAATAATTCAATACAGCGTTAACTAAAAATACCTTGCGGGATTCGAGCATACAATATAGGGATAGACTTTAGACCCTTAATAATAGCAAATCCAACTGAAACATAAAAATAAAACAGGCTATTGAGACGATTCTGCTGCCAAAAACTTATTATACGGTAGCTTTTTTAATGTTCTGCACGGCAAGCTGATTGATCCAGGTAAATATTTGTAGCTTGGTTTCGTCGTAATTGGCAAAAGATTGCCATACATCGCAAAAGGTTTGCGCTAAAATCGATTTTGCTTTTTCCTCATCGCTAACCTGCCTGATAATTGATCCGTAGATGGCTGCAGCATATTTTTGATAGAGCATTTTGAAAGCACGGGCATCATGAGCCCTTAATCTGCTGAAAAGGAATTCTTGATCAGATAGCCATACTTTGAGATTGGCATCTTGATCTATTACCCGATTAATTGACACATTCATGATAAATTGCTATTATAGACTTAACATGGAGACTATGGATTTGTTTACCCTTAGGCCCATCAATCAAACAACCCAAAAGAGTACACCTAAAAGTGCTAAACTAAAAGTAACACTTTGGCCTTCTGCTTTTTTTGGTAACAAGATAATACCCTACAGAAATTTCGTGCGAACCATAATCATAGTTGCCCAGTTTATTCAAACTATAATCATATCCATAGCCAAGGCGCAGGTTTTGACGAACAAACAATTCGGTAATAAATCCAATGGCAGCACGATCACGAAGATTATTTTCTAAATTCTGTTTGGGATATATTTTAACGGAAGTGCGGTACACCGCCCCCAGCCAAAAGCGCTCTTTTACCAGTAAAAATGCATTTAAATCTAAAGAGGTTGGTCCATGGAGGTCATCTTTAATTAAAAAAGTGGGTTTAAATACAAATTCATCACTCAATGGAAGCGCCAGACCGGAGCTTAAATAAAAATGAGGCTGTACCTTAACATTGAGCAGGTTATAATCAGTAAAAACAGATAAAGATTTGGACAAAAGATTATCTGCGGAGAAACCAATAAAAAATTTCTCATTCGAATAATGGATGCCGGCACGTACATCGGGCATCACCTGACTAATGCTACCTGTGGGAATACGGTTGTCGCCCTGCTCAATCGGGTCGAGCAAATTTCCGTTCAACCCGATCTGAATCACCCCAACCCCCAAACCAAAAGCGAGGATATTAGTTTCAGTACGATCTAACTTAATGCGGTAGGCGAAATTAGCCGAAGCATTTAGCGAACTTTGTGCACCGATCTTATCTTTAGTGATAATGGCACCTATGCCCAGGCTTTCATCATTAATGGCTTCATCAGCAGAAACAGACAAGGTTTGCGGCGCACCTTTTATACCTGTCCACTGTGCCCGTGCAAATGCCTGGAGATAAAGTTCTTCCTTATACCCAGTATATGCCGGATTAATGTACATCCCGTTAAAAACATACTGACCAAAATGCGCGTTCTGCTGAGCATGCAATGTTGCACACCAAAAGCAGCCTACAACAAAAATGATCTTTTTTAAACTTATCATATTAGCTTAATTGTGTTTACCTGATGATGGTGATATAACCCTTATACTCCAACCAATCGGCATTACCATTTTTCACCTTAACCACATAGAAATAAGTCCCATCACTTAATCCCGGAGCGGTCCAGTCATTCAGGTATTTGTTTGATTGATATACTGTACTCCCCCATCTATTGATTACCGTTACCTCGTTATATTCGAAAGATTGCAGATTTTCGAGATAAAATGTATCGTTTTTCCCATCCCCATTGGGTGTAAATACATTTGGTATCCTTAAACCTGAAATTTCTTTTAAATCGGTTGAAGTGTTGTTTGATAATTTTGGATCATTTTCGGTCGCCGTTACGGTTGCAGTATTGCTAACCATACCGGGCTGCTTAGCCCTTACATGCACTACGAGTTCTGCAAATTTTCCATTACCCAGCAATGCTATCCCCCACTGTATAGTCCTTGTAACCGGATCATAAGCTGCTTCACCGTCTGTAGGTAGTGCCAGGCTTTCGAAAATGAGGTTATCAGGCAAAACATCCTTCACTTTAACAAGTGTAGCATCATCTGCACCATTGTTCCGCACATCCAGATAATAATCAAAAATCTGGTTACTGAGTACATTTTTGGTTTCAGAGCGCTTGGTGATTGCTACATCGGCTTGAGGAACACTGATTACCTCTACTTCTATCTCATCCGAAAGGTCGGATGTACATCCAAAACTATTGATTGCCGCGACTTTATAAATCCCTGCGGTGGCTGTAATGAGGTTCTGTTTGTTCTGACCAGGCACCAATACGCCATCCTTAAACCAGATGTACATGGTAGCCCCTCCCGAATTTGCACGCAAAGAAACCGACGATCCTTTTTTGATCGTGATTTTCTGCCGCCCATTGGGTACGGTCTGGCTAAATGCTGTTATAAATGTAAATAACAGAAAAGCCACAAACAGGAAGGTATAGAACCTAAGCCTCATTTATAGATTTACAAATAGGAAAAAATGTGTTACCCGCAATTAAAAAGTTACTGCGCTGGCTGTTCCAGAAATTTGTGCAGGCGTGATGGTTGGTTTTGTTGGTTTGGCTGTTACCGTTACATCATGATCTACCGTTTGCGCACAATATTTATTACCATTAATGACATAACCCACTTTTAAGCGGTATTTTGTAATACCCACGGTTGGCGAAGCTGGTGTATAATCTTTTTGGGTAGCGCCAGCAATTGCAGTTTCAGTTGAACCTACCACGGTGTACCATTGATAAGCTAAAGTGGTAATGGTTGGATCTTCCGGATTGGTAATACTTCCAAGCTGTGCAATTGGCGTTTCCACACAAAAATTAGCCGCGGCAAAATCAGGCACCAGTGGTTTAAGCACATAAACCGGGATTTCCTGCATATCTGATTCGCATGAACCTGCCGTGGTAGATTTTGAGCTTAAGTAATAATATCCGTTCTGTAAATTTGCCCCAGTTATTTGATTTCCACTTATTAAAGTGATTACTGTAGATGGTGTAGTGGTAGATGATGCACTAAACCTTACTATCCAATTTGAGCCGGCAGGAGGTGCAGGCAGGGTAAGATCGGAACCTTTGCAAAATAGGTTAACGCCTGTTGTGGTTGGCGTAATTTGCGCCGAAACGCGTAAAAAGTTACAGATCAGCAATAATGCAATTACGAATAAGCTTTTTTTAATGGTACTGTTCATGGGGATGGGGATTTTTAATTTGTTTAATTAATATTGTGATGTTATGGGCACCAACACATGCGGCGCTGGTGGTTTGGGGTTTATTTTAATGGTAAAATTGAGCTGAGTACTGCAGCCATCGACATTTTTGATGGTGAGGATGCCTGAATGTATACCTGTTGCGGCATCAAAAGGCACTGCAAAAGGAATATTGCCTAAGGGTAAAGCCTGGTTGTTTATTGATGTAAATCCTGCTGTGCTCCAACTAACACTATAAGTTTCCGGACTGTTTACCGGATTGGTATAACTTAATGACGAGCTGGTGAAGCCCGAGCAAATTTCTGGCACTGGCCCTAATGTTAAATTTGGGGGAGATGCTACCGTTAAATTAAAATCGGTAAAATTTGAACAGATAGCTGGTCCGTCTGGAATGGTATACCTGATTATTGTTGAGCCGGCCGCAAGACTTGTTACCTCACCAGTATTAGCGTTTACAGTAGCAACGAGCGGATTAGCGCTCGACCAGCGGCCTCCAGTATTTAAATTACTTAGCGTACTAACCGAACCGATACAAATTTTATTTATACCGGTTGTACTGCCTACCACAGCAATTGGCTTAACCTGAATAGCAAGTGCAGCCCGGTTAGCACTCACACAGCCCGTAAGCTGATTTATTGCTTCAACATAATAAATCGTATTTGTGTTGAGTACGGGCGTGATATAGGTACTACCCGAGTATTTTAAATTTCCACCTGTAGCAGCATCATACCAGTTATAAGCGATACCAGCAATTGGATTGTCTACTGATAGACTTACCGCTGAACCACTACAAGAAACTGCATTGGTAACCGAAACCGTTGGTAATGGATTAACCTTGATGGTTACCTTTACCCTCTCAGAGATGGATGAAATACAGTTGTTACGCCTCGATTCTACATAATAAACATAATCTCCAACGGGTAATATACCCAAGTTATAAGTACTGCCGGTAAACAAAGGTGTGGTGGCGGCTTTATCTGCATACCACTTATAGCTGGTACAATCCTGGAGATTCTGTATGGACAAAGTAGTTGCATGGCCTGAGCATACATTAGCACTATAAAGCTGCTGTCCATTAATTAAGGGTATGGGTTTGGGGATTACCTTGGTTACATTATAAATATGAAGTTCGGTTCCAATGGCCAGCAAACCGCCCCAGGAAATTTTCACCCGATCGAAAACAGTTGAAACCGGAAAGGAAACTTCGAATTTTGTGGTGTTTGGAACCTGTTTAACAGTTACATTTCCATTGTTAAAAGCACCGCCAGCAATAGCGTCACCTAAATAGGGCTGAATGGTAAAGCCACTAAACAGACTTAACCCTCCACCGCCATCATAAACAACTTTGATCGAATCGAGCGGTTGCCCCTGCCTGGCGAATATGGCAGTGAGATAAGCCTCATTGACGGCCTGCAATCCGGTATTGATGGTAGCAAAAGTAGCAAAACCAGGATCTGCATCTATCGCCGCATAAGGATTACTTACCGAAGCAGTAGCATTTAACAAACCTGCCCCGTTTACCCCTGTTAATACATCAATGCCCTTATCGCATTCGATATCCAATGGGTTATCTTCTAAAATATAAGCCCCGTATATTTCTGCTGATGCCCCAACTGAAACAATGGGTGCCGAAAATTTAATATAAACCCCATTATAAGCCTGTGTGGGGGTTAAAGCGATTTCGATAGCGCCTGCTCCATTTAATAGCCCTACTGTAGAGGCCGAATAAAGTGAGGTTCTGGTGGCTACTTTAATTGCGGTATTTAAACCAGTAAAGGTCCCTACCTCGATAGTTGCTGCCACAGCCAAAAAAGAAGAAGGAATAGATAATTTTACAATAACCGGTGTAGTTGCAGGAAGCAATCTCTTGCCGTTGTGGCTACCATCTGTACTAAACTCCAGGTATTGTGTAATAGAAGAAGCGCCAAGCAGGTTATTTACAGATAAGGTAGATGCTGTTGACGGATCTGTGTCGACCGCATTAGCGTTATTATTAATAGATACAGATCCTAGCCCTGCAGGAGTACTTTGTGAATCCTGAAAACTAGCATATACGCGACTTTGATTCGTACACAACTGTGCATACAAAGGTCCAGAGAGGACCGATAAAAGTCCTAATAATAAGAATAGACAAAAAAACCGCTTCAATTTGTTTGGGAGAGCAAAATTCAGGGTTATCTTTTCGTTACGTAAAAACAGAACAAACGGTTTTTAAAACGTTCATTTTATTTTCTATAACCACGACAAAACTAAATAACGCGCATGTAATCCATGTTAAGAAGGCAGGTTACTACAAACAAAAAGCAAACAAATCAGGAATACTCATACTAAAATAGATATCCGATAAATTAGTGTGAGTGCCAATAGCGCAGGATGATTGCCTTATATAAATAATTTAGCAAATAATACTTGCAGGAGAAAAGAGTTATCGTATCTTTGCACCCTCTCTGGAAGCTTCCACTCCAGAGTTTAAGAAAGCTTTCCAGCAATGGGAGGCTTTTCTTATTTAAATGGGTTAAGATCAATCTGGCTAATCCTTAAAAAATACATCCATGGTAATTTCTTTTTGAACCAGTCCTGGATAGCTGATAACGTTTTTCACACCATAAGTTGTAATCATGGTTAAAAACAGTGCTTTCCTTGTTCCCGTTTGCGATTGGAAAACCCTTAATTTATTATTCAATTCTCTTTCGTAAGATTTGCTGATTTCGAAAGGTGCAACTGAAAATTTGATTTCGCAGATATTGATACAGGAATCGTTACGGTCGATCAAAAGATCGATCTGAGCCCCCTGCTCCTCTTTATTTTTGGGCAGATATCGCCATACCGATATTTCGGCATAAACATTTTCTATCCCTATAGCCTTTTTAATCTGGGCCGTATGTTTCATACAGATACTCTCGAAAGCATATCCGCTCCAGCTTTTCCATGAAGAGCCCGAATAAAATTTTAACCAGGTACCTGCTCCCGCTGCCTTATTGCCATCAATAAATTTGAGGTAAAAAATGGAATACTCATCGGTGAGTTTATATAAAGCATCCTTAGTGCTTTTACCAAAAGGAATATATGGTGTAATAAAACCAGATTCAGCCAGTTCTGCAAGTAATTGTGTGGCATAACCACCACTACTCAGTTTACATGCATTGATAATTTCGGTACGTGTTAAACCTTTGTTTTTTTTTGCCAATGCCTGAACAATATCAATATGGTTTTCAGCTTTATCGAACAGGGAATAATACAGGTTTTTAAATTCTTCGAGCAGTAAGCCGTCTTTTGTAAAAAACAACCTGTCTATAATCTGCGCTACACTTTCACCCGGTTCTATCTCTTTAAGGTATTGGGGAATACCACCCATAGCCATATATACCTGCAAAAGCTGGTATTTATCCAGTTTTATCTTCCTATGCTTAAGGTATGCTGCTGTTTCTCCAATGGTAAATGGCAAAAGTCTGATCCTCCTGGTCACACGGTTATGCAGGCCACCACGGTTATTGATCACTTTATTGATCATCCACGAGGCCGCCGAACCGCAGATGACCACAATAAGTTTCTTTTCTTTGGAAGCCCAGCTGTTCCAGAAGTTTTCGAAAGCGGGTAAGAAACCAGATCGGGCGGTATTGATCCATGGAAACTCATCTATAAAAATGATTGTTCTTTCTTTTTTTACTAAGGGTGTAAGGTATTGAGTAAGCATTTGGAAAGCGGCAATCCAACTTTCGGGCTTGGCGAGTGGAAGTCCACCTGTTACTTTGGTAAGCGCCAGGCTAAAATTTTCTAACTGCTGGTTTAGTGTTGCGTGGTGGATCCCGGAAAATTCGAATGCAATATCTTTACTAAAACCATTTCTGATCAGATAAGTTTTTCCAACCCGCCTGCGCCCGTACATGGCGATCAGTTCTGATTCGCCGGATTTTTCAATCTTACCCAACAGCAATTTTTCATCGGTTCTACCTACAACCTGCTCCATAAACCATTAATTTATAACAACAAAGATAATAAATTAATAAGTTTTGGCGCAATATAAAGAGCTATATCACGCCAAAATTATATTTTTTATGATGGTTTTGGCGTAGTATAAAAAGATATATCACGCCAAAACTATATTTTTTAGGATAGTTTTGGCGTGATATAAAAATGAAATTAATCTTATTTGCTTTTGAAAATAGTTACAGCTAATGGTGGCAGATCAACCATTATCGAATATTCCTGCCCATTATAACCTTCTAAATGAGGTACAATATCACCACGGTTATTAATGCCTCCACCGTAATATACAATATCGTCGGTATTGAAAATTTCTTTCCACTTGGTTTTAAAAGGTACACCGATTTTATAATTCTCTCGGACTACAGGAGTGAGGTTTATTGCAATTACCAAAGTATCTTTCGCCTTTGGACCTTTGCGCATGTAGGTAAACACCGATTCGTTTGCATTATCGGCATCGAGCCACTGGAAACCTTCGTAACTAAAATTGAAATGATACAGCGCAGGTTCTTTCCGGTAAAGGAAGTTTAAGGCTTTAACCGTTTCCTGCATGCCTTTATGTGGTGGATACTGCAACAGATGCCAATCGAGTGATTGGGTAAAGTTCCATTCGTTGGTTTGACCGAACTCATTCCCCATAAACAGCAGTTTTGCACCCGGATGAGTAAACATATAACCGTAAAGCGCCCTCAGGTTGGCAAATTTCTGCCAGTCATCGCCAGGCATTTTATACAGCATGGGCGATTTACCATGTACCACTTCATCATGCGAAAAAGGCAGCATAAAGTTTTCGGTAAAGGCATAGGTCATGCTAAAGCTCAACTGGTGGTGGTGGTGTTTCCGGGCAAGGGTATCAACTTTGAAATATTTCAGTGTATCGTTCATCCAGCCCATCATCCATTTCATACCAAAGCCCAATCCGCCGTTATGTACCGGATGGGTTACGCCCGGATAAGTACTGCTTTCTTCAGCAATGGTCTGCACGCCTTCAAAATTGCCATAAACGGCCACATTCAGGTCCTGTAGAAACTGGATAGCACCGATGTTTTCACTTCCACCATATTCATTGGTTGCCGCATCGCCATCTTCCCTTGAGAAATTAAAGTATAACATAGAAGCCACCGCATCAACCCTGAGTCCATCTGCATGATACTGATCTAACCAGAATATGGCATTGCTGATTAAAAAAGAGCGGACTTCATTCCTGTCATAATTGAAGATGTAGGATTTCCAATCTGGATGAAAGCCTTTTTTCATATCGGCATGTTCGTAGAGATGTGTACCGTCGAACTCATATAAACCATGCCTATCGCCAGGAAAATGAGAAGGAACCCAATCGAGTATCACGGCAATGTTGGCTTTGTGTAGTTCATCGATCAGGTACATTAAATCCTGAGGAGAACCATAACGCGAGCTGGCACCGAAATAACCTGTAATCTGATATCCCCAGCTTGGAAAATAGGGGAATTCCATTACCGGCATCAGTTCTACATGGGTAAAACCCATTTCTTTTACATAAGGCACGAGCCTGCTGGCTACTTCCCTACAGTTTAATACACGCTCAGGGTTGTCGGGATCGCGCTCCCAGGATCCTAAATGGATTTCGTAAACGGATATCGGCTGGTCCAGCGCATTTAATTTTGCTCTTTTACTGAGCCAGGTTTTATCTTTCCAGGTGTAATCGGTATCCCAAACAATACAGGCCGTTTGTGGCGGATGTTCCCAGCGGCGGGCATAAGGGTCGCCTTTTAAATGTTCTGATCCATCAAAACCTTTAACAAAGTATTTATACACCTCGCCTTTGGTAATACCTGGAATAAAACCTTCCCAGATACCCGATTTATCCCAGCGTTTATATAACGGATGCTGCGCGTTGTTCCAATCGTTAAAATTACCAACTACGCTTACATTTGTGGCATTGGGTGCCCAAACCGAAAAATAAGTTCCAGCGGTGGCCTCAACACTGATTAAATGTGAGCCCATTTTTTCATACAGCCTAAAATGTTTCCCAACCAGAAAAAGATCAATGTCGTAATCGGTAAATAAACTGTGCACCCAAACGGATTTCTTTTTATCGATTTTTGGTAAAGCTGTTTTTTTTGCAGGAAGTTTTTTTGCTGGCATAGATAGTTTGGCTAGATAAATGAAGCCCCAAACACTAAACAGCATTTGGGGCTAAATGTTACAGACTTAAGATCTGAATTTCTAAGAAATTTTTATTGCACTTGAAATGCAGGATGTTCTGATCATCGGTATAAAAATCCTGAACCTCTTTATTATCGATAATGATCTTTTTAACCTGGAATTTTACGCCGATAATATTGCAGACATAAAATTCGTAATTAGGTGTATATAAACCTTCGCTGCGTTGGTTTACCTTGACGGCCTTGCTATCGCCTTTTACAGTAAATTTCTTTTCCAGGTAAATATCCTGTTCGTAGGCAAAAGTATCGCCATGATCTTCGTACATGTACGAATTCACTTCGTAATCGCTATGATAAATATTCAGCACTACCTCTGTGATCGATTTCTCATCCACATACTGCATTACCGGATATTCGGGTAAAACGGTACCTGCACGCACGAACATCGGCATACTGTCTATTTTGGCATCAACGGTATATTCATTACCGCCATCCAGGATTTCGTTGGTCCAGAAATTGTACCATGTTCCTTTTGGAAGGTATACTTTTCTTGATATTGCGCCTTGTTCTAAAACCGGACAGATCAACAATTTATCACCATAACAGAATTCATCCTGACGGAAACTGTTACTGATATTTTCCTGCTCGAGCATCACCAATGGCCTTAAAATCGGGAAGCCATAACGGTGGTGTTCCCAGAACACAGAATACAGGTAAGGCATTAAACGGTACCTTAACTCAATAAATTTACGGTTAATGTCTTCAAAAAATTCGCCAAAGCTCCAGGGTTCACGTTCAGCAGTATCACCTGCAGAGTGTGCCCGCATAAAAGGAGAAAATGTACCCAACTGGATCCAGCGGGTAAATAATTCACCATCCGGTTCGCCACTAAAGCCGCCAATATCTGTTCCGCAGAAAGGCACACCAGAAACGGATAGGCGCTGACACTGGATATTACCTATTTTCAAATGTTCCCAGGTCGCAATGTTATCACCCGTCCAAACACTGGCATACCGCTGCATACCAGAATAACCTGCCCTTGTAATGGTAAAGGGACGTTTATTGCGCATCAGTTTTTTAAGCCCTTCGTAAGTAGAGCGTACCATCTGCATGCCGTAAACATTATGCGCTTTCCGGTGAGAACCACGGTAACCATCATAGTTATGGCGCACATCGTTAGGGAAAGTACCCGAACCAAATACTGCAGGCTCGTTCATATCGTTCCAGAAACCCGCCACGCCCATATCTACCAGTTCTTTGTAGAGGTTACCCCACCAGCTACGTACTTTAGGATTGGTAAAATCCGGGAACTGGCAACGGCCTGGCCAAACATGCCCTTCCATATAATAATCGTCGCTGCGGCGACAGAAAAATCTTTTCTCTTTACCTTCTTTAAAAACCCAGTAGTCATCGTCTACTTTAATTCCGGGATCGATCATTACAACGGTTTTAAAACCATCATCAGAAAGTTCTTTGATCATCCTGCGCGGATCCGGAAAGTATTTTTTGTTCCAGGTAAAACAGCGGTACCCGTCCATGTAATCAATATCCAGGTAAATGGCATCACAAGGAATTTTACGATCTCTGAACTGCTTGGCTATTTCTTTAACCTTGGTTTCAGGATAATAACTCCAACGGCACTGCTGATAACCTAGTGTCCATTTTGGAGGCATAGGATGCGTTCCGGTTAGGGTTGCATAACGTTTCACCACATCCATGATGTGTGGTCCGTGGATATAGTAGTATTGTAACTCGCCACCATCAGCCCAGAAACTGGTTTTGTTTACATCTTCGTTCCCAAAATCGAAATACGATTTAAAGGTATTATCGAAAAAGATACCATAAGCGGCCTGGTTGTGTAAACCGATATAGAAAGGTATAGTCCTGTATAATGGATCCTGGTTCCAGCCGAAAGAATAGGCATCGGTATTCCAGTTTTCGAAACGGCGGCCACGAAGGTTAAAATTGCCCGATTTATCACCTAAACCAAAGAAATTTTCTTCAGGATGGCATTTTTTGGTTGCATAAATGTAATAACCGCCAAAATCTACATTTTCTTCCCAGTGCATGGAGTTGGCCTCGTCAACCATTACCACATTGGTAATATTATCGGAAAAAGAAATATGAAAGTTTGCTTTTTCAATTTTACAGGTTACCGCGTGTGTAGAAATGGTATAGTGATCTTCGTGCTCCTGCATTTTAAAAACAGAAACTTTTTGATCTACTTCCGGCACAGCGTAAGAAAAATCATCCAGGAAAACGCCATGTGGCGCAAGGCGTACCCTGATAATATCATCACTTACTACCCTTACCTCTACCCTTGCATCGCCATCTGAAAAATAAAAACGGTTACCTTCTTTCTTTACTTTTTTAACTTCTCCAAGGTATTGTTTAACGATTGGTTTTACCGATATATCAACCGGATTGTTTAAATGCTGTATTTCCTGCTCTTTTTCGATCAGGTCATTTGTTTCATTCGGTTTGTCGTTTTGCGCTTCCATCCTTATTTATTCAATTTTTTAAATTCATAGCTCTTAAACTGGGATGTGCTTAAGAAAGTACTATAATACAAATATTTTATAAAAGGGATGTAGCTTTTTTATAAAAGATGCATTTAATAGTGTAAGTTTTACACTAACCTAGGTTATTTGAGTAAGATATGGCTGAGAGAATGATAAATTTATTATAGGTAAAAGTATTAAAAATGTAAATTCAGCGTAAGATAAACGATTTAAAACCGTTTATCGTATTCAAATTTGGCAATACAAATTATTAAATGTAATTTTAACACAAGATAAACGGTCAAAAGTCGTTTATCTTATTTAATTTTTACATCATGAATATCCAGACAGCTCTTATGGGCAAATCTCATCAACCGATAACCCATCAACTGTTAGTCGATTTATTAAAAGATTATAAAAGACCAAATGATAAAATACTGGCATTAAAGGCTGATGGATTGATCGAACCGATAAAAAAAGGACTTTATATTGTAGGGAGATCTGTCGGAACAGAGAGGCCTGAAAACGCATTATTGGCTAACCATATACTCGGGCCGAGTTATCTTTCGATGGAGAGCGCACTCTCGCATTACGGGCTCATCCCGGAAAAAGTTTATGCAGTTACCTCAATGACAACAAAGGCATCAAGAAAATTCGAAACTCAAATAGGGCTATTCACCTATACAAACCTTCCTTTGCCATACTATGCTTTCGGCTTGGCCATGATAAACTTTTCCAAAGACCAGAAAGCAATGGTTGCAACCCCGGAAAAAGCCTTATGTGATAAAATTGTCACAACAGCAGGTATTAATTTAAGGAGCATTTCCACAGCAAAAGATTATGTATTCAGGAATCTGCGGATGGAAGAAATTGAAATTGCAAAATTTGATACATCAACTATCAACAGCTGGCTTGAACATGCCCCTAAAAGTAAAAGCCTGGAAATGCTAACTAAAATGATCGAAACAATATGATAAAAGACTGGCTAGATAGCTATCATCCAGCTAACAGAGATGAGGCAAAAGATGCATTAAGGGAAATTATGCAGGAAATTGCTCTTGCCGGACTAAACCGGGCTGGCTTTTTTGAAAAGGCAGCATTTTATGGGGGAACAGCGTTGAGGATATTTTATGGTTTAGACCGTTTTTCAGAAGACCTGGATTTTTCCCTGCTCGCCCAAAATCCTGATTTTTCCTTAGAAAAATACCAGGATGCTATTGTAAACGAATTTGCGGCGCTGGGCATGCAGGTAACCATTACTGAAAAAAAGAAAACAATAAAGAATAATATCAATTCAGCATTTTTAAAATCGGAAACCATCTGGAAAGAACTCGTTTTGAAAGAGATTATCCCTCAAAACGGGCTTAAAGAAGTGGCAAACATCAAAATCAAAATCGAGGTAGATATAGAACCGCCACTGGGTTTTGCAACAGAAGAAAAACTATTGTTACAACCCTTTTCGTTTTATGTAAAGTGTCTTTCACTTCCTGATCTTTTTGCTGGAAAAATGCACGCACTTTTATTCCGCAAATGGGGAACCAATGTTAAAGGGCGCGATTGGTACGACATGGAATGGTATATTAAAAAAGGTTATGAACTTAACCTCAATCACTTCCTCCTGCGAGCGATAGATAGTGGCGACTGGAAAAAGGATAAAATGAGTGAAGCAGAATTCAGGGCTTTATTAAGCGAAAAGATTAATGATGTGAAATTAGATTTTGTTAAGGCAGATATCTCACGTTTTATTAAGGATCCTAAAAAACTCGAGATATGGTCAACACAATATTTCCATGATCTGGTTGAAAAACTAAAAATCAGTTAAGGCAATTAAGAAAACAAAATTTATATAAACAATAAATTATAAACATTTTTGTTTAGTTTTGATAATGGAAAAATTGATCAGTAAATTTAAAGGAATCCATCCAGGGATTATTTTGGAACGGGAACTTAAAAGGAAAGGATTTAAAAAAGGTCCGTTCGCACTTTCACTGAATGAATATCCACAAACTTTAAATGACATTACAAAAGGCAAAAGAGGGATAACAGCCTCTCTTTCGATTAAATTAGACCAGAGTCTTGGATTGGAAGAAGGCACGATGTTCCTACTCCAGGCCTATTATGAAATACAAAAAGAAAAAGACAAAAAAACTTCAAACGATAAACCTGATTTGTCAATTATTAGACAGATTCTCTTTTGGGACACTGAGTTCGAAAAAATAAACTGGCAAAAACAATATCAAGCAGTTATTAAGAGAGTAATGGAGCGGGGAAATGATGATGAAAAAGATGAAATAATCAGATTTTACGGGAAACAAAAAGTTGATGAGGTTAAAATGACCGATAATTCCTTTAACCTAAGAAAATCATAGCATAAATAATTATGTATTGGAATACAGTTAATCAACTATTAAAAAAGACTTTACTTGAGCTGATGCAGGTTCCCGAATTAGCAGAGTTTAGATTGGTTGGTGGAACTGCACTGAGTCTTTATCTTGGTCATCGTTTATCAGTTGACATAGACCTTTTTACTGACGCAAAGTACGGATCAATTGATTTTGAACGCATTGAAAAACTATTAAGAAAAAAGTTCAATTATGTTCAAGGCGATTTCGGACTATTTGCCGGTTTAGGAAAATCCTACCTTGTTGGCACAGAAAAAGACAATGTTGTTAAACTTGACCTCTTTTACAGCATGGATCCATTTTTTGAAAAACCCGTACATCAAGAAAAAATCCGGATGGCATCCATACCAGAAATTATTGCAATGAAGATGGATATTGTACTAAGAGGAGGGAGAAAAAAAGACTTTTGGGATCTGCACGAACTTTTAGACATTTATACCCCAACAGCAATGATCGAACTGCATAAAAAACGTTTTGAATGGACGCACGATGAAGTTCAGATCAGGGAAAACTTCACTAATTTTCATCAGGCAGATAATGATTTTGATCCAATTTGTCTAAAAGGAAAAATCTGGGAATTTATTAAGGAAGATTTAACCGAAGCAATGGATAAATAAAATTCACCGAATCACCTAAAGAATAGCGTTTAAAAAAATCAAGCCAAATTTTAACATAAGATAACATCTGCTACTGCAAAAAACTTTTCATTAAAACCTATATTGCATTTTTAACAATGCTCATTAATAGCTTTACCAATAGCGTTAACATGAAAAAAATTGCCGCCGCCATAATCTTTGCCTTGTCGTTTCCACTATTTACCCTCGGGCAAACAAACAGCTTAAAAAACTTTACCATTTCAGGAGAGGTAAACCTTGATACAGGAACTGTTCAACTTCTTCCTAATGAAATAAATAAAGCCCTTTATCCAACTGGTTTTAAACCAATAATAGCAAAAATAAATAAAGGAAAATTCAAATTTAACGGGCAAATAGATGGACCAGTGTGGATATACTTTAAAGTTGGAGACAAATATCAATCTGCAGGTACAGCTATAGGCACAGGAGGGCAGCATATTTCTATTGATACTGCATCAAATTACGGCGATCCAATAAATGATAATTTGATCATGAAGGATGCTAAAGGTTATGATGAGGCATTTATTCATACAGAAAAACTACGTAAGCAATACCGGTTACATTACGATAGTTTATTTAATATTTATGGCAGAAAATTCCCCGAAGAACTTGACCTGAAATCAATGAAAGAACTAAAAGCGACTTATGCTTTTCATGATGCTACACTTTTCTCTTTTGTCAATAAAAATCCAGATTCTTATTATGCGCTTTACAAATTGTACGCCCTTTTAAATTTTGGCTATAATACTACTTTGGGAAACACCTTTGAACGTTTTTCACCACTGCTCAAAGCATCAAGACTCGGCCAGGCTACTTTACAACGGATTTTATCTTCGAAACAAATAGCTATTGGAGAAACACTCCCTAACTTCAACGTTGCCGACTTGAAAGGAAAAAAAATTGCAGACGACCCATACAATTCCAACAAATTAACACTTGTAGATATGTGGTATAGCCATTGCATGCCCTGTATCGCACAATTTGAAGACTTCAAAGCAATCAGAAATGCATTCCATGATAAGGGATTCGAAATCATTGGAATATCAACAGATAAAACCAAATATGTAGAAGATTGGAAACTTGCTATCGATAAATACAAACTGACATGGCCTCAATATTTAGATTTGAACGGCATTGAAACCAGCAAATATGGTGTCCACATTTTCCCAACGAGTTTGTTGGTTAACCAGCAAGGCAAAATCGTAGCTACTGGGCTTTCTGCTGTGGAATTAAAGGACTTTTTGAAAAATAATCTTTAGCACTAATACTGGCAAACGACTATTAGTATATAAAAAAGCCCTTCATACCTCAAGTTATGAAGGGCTTTTAAGCGTTAATAGATTCTTTATGGGTTAAAGCTATAAGCTATATAATAAATCGCCCCGGCTGATGGGTTTCCGTAAGAAGTGAAATAATATTTATTCAATACATTCGAGCCGCCTAGTTTAATTACCGATTGTACCGAAGGAATTCTTAAACTAACCTGTGCATCAAGCGAGCTGTATGCTGGTACCTGACCTGAGGCAAAAGAAGAATTCCAGTAGAACTGATCCTGCCAGCGGTAAGATACGTTGAAACCAAAGTTTTTGATGATTTCTTTATTGCCAAGTCCAAGGTTGTAACGGATTTTTGGCGTATTAAAGTCGTTAATATAATTAACAGGAAGATCGCCAATCTGGTTATAGGAAACGTTACCGCTAATGGCATATTTACCAACCAGGTAATCTAGGCCTAAAGCAGCGCCATAAGAGGTTACTTTACCGGCCGCATTTACGGGAACGCCGAATTTCACAAAACTGCCGTTCACATTCTGATATACATCAACAGCGGTAATAAAATCTTTGTAAATGTTGTAATAACCATAAGCATCAATCAATAAATTAGGAAGGATTAAACCTTTGTAGCCTAATTCGTAAGACTGAACACTTTCCGGACGGACACCTTTTGCATCAAAAGTATATTGTTGTAAAAGTGCCTGATTAGGCGCTCCGCTTGCTGCTGAAGCTAAAAACGCACGGTAACTTACATCTGTAAATGGTTTGTTGCTGTCTAGATGATATTTACTGAACATAATTTCAGGTAAACCACCGATCAGTCTTTGAGATCCGCCACCTACCGAAAGGTCGATATATTGGTTCTGGGTAGTTGGATTACGGTAGCCTGTTTGATAAGAAACCCTGATGTTATTGTTCTTGGCCACAGTGAATACACCTGTTATCCTTGGAGTAAACCTGCCTTCAAAATTCTGGCTTTTATCATAACGGCCGGCAAAAGTAAATTTCACTTTATCGTTAAAGAGTTTTTTACCAATCTGCGCGAAAGCACCATATTCTTTAATATCGATAGATTCATTTAAATCGTTAAAAATGGTACCTGCCGAATTTAAATCGTATAAACGATAAGATGCACCTACCTGAAACTCCACTACCTTATTAAAAAGGTTGGTGAAGTTATACATGCCTTCGTAGTGGTACAGGTTCGATTTATCATCGAATTTAGCGCCGTAAATACTTTTAGAAGGATCAACAGCGTTAATATTGGTCGCACTGATAGTAGTGTTCAAAATTTTATCTTTTGCGACCTCATACTGTGCGCTGCCTGGCACAAAACGTCCCTGATCTGCAATACCTCTGGCAAAGGCCTGTGCCTGTGCATCTGTTTGTCCCGCAGCCCTTGCACCTACATAATTACCGATATACTGAGGAAACCAGGTAGTTGATGGTTTAGATACCTCATTGATATAACTTCCTAAAATAGAAGAGATATAAGAATCGCCGGAACGTTCCTGGGTGGTGTAGGCTTTTAAGAAAAAGTCTTCTCCTTTTAGCTCTAACTTATACTGACCGATATTAAAATTACGTAATGAATAACGGTCAGAACCGGTGTAAACAGAAGTTCCCGTGCCCCAATTGGCCTGACCAACTACCTGAACTGTATTGCTGATGTTGTAATATAATGCTCCTGATGCTTTTAACGATTTGGTATCATAATCAACCAGGTTTTCTTCATTATATCCTGTTCTTGATATATTTTGATTAGGAATTAATCCTGGTGTGTTTAAACCTACATAAAAAGGTTGCGTTTGAGCATTTGTAGCAAGAAAATTCGTAATCTGTGCCTGGCTTGGCACTCCACCACCTGTTGCTAATCCATAATTTTTAATAAACGTTGCTGTTCCTGCTGCCAATACACTCTGAGCCACATTACGCATATTCTGGCTCACTTCATCACCATATACGTTGATACCGTCATAGTTGGGATCGCTGCTTCTGTCACCGGATTTCGCCGTTCTGGCTACCCTGTCAAAGTTTGAGTAGTTATTACCGAACCAATCTTTGGCCTGTAAAAACGAGAATGCTGCTTTTACCCCAAACTTATTGTTCCACGATCTTGCCACACGTACATCTAATTGTTTAAACGGCTGTACTTTACTGTCGCCATCGTTAACATGGTTCATACCGGTTTTAAATTGAAAACTATTCCCAGGATATTTAAAAGGATCTTTTGATGTCATTAATAAGGTACCGTTAATTCCGCCAGCGCCATAAAGCGCTGAGGAAGCACCTGGCAATAACTCTACATTATCTACATCAAGTTCGGTGATGCCCACAATATTACCTACCGAGAAATTCAGGCCCGGCGCCTGGTTATCCATTCCATCAATATATTGGTTAAAACGCGTGTTTCCGTTCGAGTTGAATCCACGGGTATTGATTGATTTAAAAGTTAAACTCTGTGTGCTGGTTTCCACACCTTTCATATTATTTAAGGCATCATAAAATGATGGAGCGGCTATTTCCCTGATTGAGGCTGCACTCATCCGCTCGATTGAAACCGGCGATTCTAAAATACGTTCTGGCGTACGAGAAGCCGAAACCACCACATCGCCGCCTAATACAACAGCAGTTTCAATTTCGAAGTTAATACCTGTAGTACTTCCGGTAATCAGTTGTTCTACTGTACCGTAACCCACATAAGAGGCTACTAAAGTAAAAGGGACTTTTGCCGTTGTGGTAAAACTGAAACTTCCATTACTGGAAGATGCCGTACCGCCTGACTGTCCCTTGATGGTTAAACTTACGCCTACAAGGCCTTCTTTCGATTGCTTATCTTTCACGGTTCCGCTCACCGTAATGCTCTGTGCCTGTGCAGCAACATTAATTGCGCACATTAATAATAACACATAGAAGATCTGTGTAAAATTTCTGCTCATAAAAGATTGTTAATTTGGTTATTTGGGTGATTAGTTAATTCGGTTGTTTGTATTATTAGTTATATAAACTTAAATCCTTTTTTTGAATTAAACAAATTATGTTAGCATAATAATATCAATGCAAATTATAATTTTGATTGATATACAGTTTGTTGTATTTTGCATTGAACATAAACCGTCATTTTGCGCTATCTTAGTAAAAGACATGTTAGCTAACCATTATGAATAAAATTAAGGCCTTATTCTGCGTCATCATTCCGATCGCACTAGCTTTTTTATTTAATACCAAATTAGGTAGTACACCTCCTTTGTTAAAATTCCTTAATCCTTTTATGGGTTTCTGGCAAAATGCAGAGAATAATCACTTTATGTTTAACCATAAAGCGAAAATTAAAGGGGCAATAGATAAGATAGAAATCGTTTTTGATGACCGCATGATCCCTCATATTTTCGCGCAAAACGATCACGATCTTTACCTGGCGCAGGGTTATGTAACGGCCATGCACCGCCTCTGGCAAATGGATTTCCAGACGCGTTTTGCTGCAGGCAGAATTAGTGAAGTGGTGGGCAGTAAAGCCATTGAGGTTGACCGTTACCAACGCAGGATGGGTATGGTGTACGGTGCAGAAAATTCTTTAAAAGGCATGATGGCCGATCCGAAAGCAAAAGAAATGATCCTCGCCTATACCGAAGGGATTAATGCCTATATCAAAACGCTTTCGCATGCCAATTATCCATTAGAATATAAAATACTCGATTTTAAACCCGAAGACTGGACACCTGTTAAATGTGCTTTGTTGCTCAAACAGATGTCTGCCGTTTTGGCCATGGGATCAGACGAATTTTACATGACCAACATCCTGAAAAAATTCGGGCCTGAAGTTACCAAAGATCTTTTTCCTGATTATCCTTTCCGCGAGGATCCGATTATACCGGTAGGAACCAAATGGAATTTCTCACCTCTACCTATCCCTAAAACACCGGAAAGCTTTACGCAGGCCCAAACGGGAGCAGTAAAAACAAAAGAAAAGGTAGAAGGTATCGGCAGTAATAACTGGGCGCTATCTGGGGCTAAAACGGCTTCGGGTTACCCAATTTTGGCAAACGATCCGCATTTAGATTTAACGCTTCCATCAATCTGGTACCAGATACAATTACACGCCCCTGGCGTAAATACCTATGGCGTTTCCCTGCCTGGTGCACCTGGGGTGATTATCGGCTTTAACCAGAAAATTGCATGGGGTGTAACCAATGTTGCTGCTGATGTACTGGATTTTTATCAGATCAAATTTAAGGATTCATCACATAATGAGTACTGGTACAATAACCAGTGGAAAGCCACAAAGAAACGCCTGGAAACGATCAAAATCCGCGGTGGAAAAGATGAGGTAGATACCGTTTATTATACCCACCATGGTCCCGTGGTTTATTTCCAGAAACCAAAATATGGCAGGGCTGACAACGTACCGGTTGGCGATGCGTTAAGGTGGATTGCCCATGAAGAATCGAATGAGCTGATGACTTTTTATTACCTCAACCGGGGGAAAAATTATAATGATTACCGCAAAGCGTTAACTTTTTACACGGCACCTGCTCAGAATTTTGTTTTTGCCAGTGTGGATAACGATATCGCCATTACCCCAAATGGTAAATTTCCTTTGAAATGGAAAGATCAGGGTAAATTTATTCTTGATGGTACTGATCCGGCTTACGATTGGCAGGGCTGGATCCCAAATGCGCAGAACCCAACGGTAAAAAATCCACCGCGTGGTTTTGTAAGCTCGGCCAACCAATCTTCTACCGATACCACTTATCCATATTATATCAACTGGGAATTTTCGCCATACGAACGTGGAAAGAGAATTAACGATCGTCTATCGGCCATGAACAAGGCCACCATGGATAGCATTCGTTTAATGCAGACTGATAATTACAGTATTCTCGCCCAAAACCTGGTTCCCGCATTGTTGCCTTTTTTAAACAATGAGCAGCTGAACGCCACGCAAAAGGAAGCATTGGCTTATGTGAATAAATGGAATAAACGTTACGATGCACATGAGATTGCAGCCAGTGTATTCGAAATATGGACCAAACGTTTAACTTACGATATATGGGGGGATGAATTTGAGGTAAAAGGAATCCCGATGCGTTATCCATCCAGAGACCGTACTGTAGAAATGATTCTGAAAGAACCGAATGCGACCTGGTATGATAACATCAACACTCCTAAAACAGAAACACTTACCGATTTGGTAAACGAATCTTTTAAATATAGCTGCGATAGTTTGGAAAGGCGTTTTGGCCCGATCAATAAAGATTGGGACTGGGCAAATGTAAAACAGAGCAATGTACCGCACCTGGCGAAAATACCGGGGATGGGATCGAAAGTATTGCAGATCGGTGGTGCAAAATCGACCATTAATGCATTGGGTGAAAGCAATGGCCCTTCATGGAGAATGGTGATCGAACTTGGTAAAACCCCAAAGGGGCACGGTGTTTATCCCGGGGGGCAATCGGGTAACCCCGGAAGTAAATTCTATGATAACATGATCGATACCTGGGCAAATGGTAAACTATACGATCTGTTTTATATGCAAAGTCCTGATGATAAATCGGGCACAATTATCTCTCGTTTAAAAATTTCTAAATAGGTAAAATGGTTTTCATCGTTATCGCAATAATCTGTTTTTTCTTACAAATGATCGCTCCCTGGTGGACCATCATTGTAATTTCCTTCGCTACCTGTGGCATCATTGGCAAAACAGGAAAAATCGCTTTCTGGCAATCGTTTCTTGCTATTTTCCTGCTTTGGATCGGCTACGCGCTTTTTAAAAGCCTACCTAATGATAATGTACTGGCCGGCCGTGTAGCGGTAATGACGGGCATAAAACTTTGGTGGGCACTGCTATTGGTTACCGGTATTTTAAGCGGTTTGGTGGCTGGCATCAGTGGTTATTGCGGATACCAGTTCCGTATGGCAATGCTGGCGAAAAAAACTGACGAGAAAATAGCATAATGCTTTGTACTTTTGCAGCGTGAATTTAACAGCTGAGGATATATTTTCTATAAAAAGTGCGGATGAGTTTAATGCGCTCGCCCTGAAGATTTTTAAGTTACAGGCGCAAAACTGTAACGTGTACCGCGAATATATTTTCCACCTGGGGCTTGATGCCGACGAAATAAGCGAAATAACGCAGATTCCATTTCTGCCGATCAGTTTTTTTAAAAGCCATTCAGTACTGAGCAGTACCGCTCCTGTTGAAATCACTTTCAGCAGCTCGGGTACAACGGGCATGGTGCAAAGCAGCCACCATGTAACCGATGTAAAACTGTATGAACAAAGTTATCTGCAAGCCTTTACCGAGTTTTATGGGGATGTTAACGAATATTGCTTTTTAGCACTGCTTCCTTCCTACCAGCAACGTTCAGGTTCATCTTTGATCTATATGGTGAACGATCTGATCGAAAAAAGTGAACATCCGCAAAGTGGCTACTTTTTATACAACCACGATGAACTGTTGCAAACCCTGCTCGATCTGCAATTGAAAAAACAGAAAACCGTTTTAATTGGTGTTACTTATGCCCTGCTTGATTTCATTGAAAATTTCGATATCGATTTCCCTGAACTGATTGTAATGGAAACCGGCGGCATGAAAGGCAAACGCAAAGAAATGGTGCGCGAAGAACTGCATGAACAGTTAACAAAAGGATTTGGCGTAAAAACCATCCACAGCGAATACGGGATGACGGAATTACTTTCTCAGGCTTATTCTTTAGGCGAAGGCATTTTCAATTGTCCCAACTGGATGAAGGTGCTGATCCGCGATACCAACGATCCACTGAGTCTGATCCCAAATGGCAGAACCGGAGGAATCAACGTAATCGATCTGGCCAATATCAATTCTTGCTCATTTATCGCTACACAGGATCTGGGCAGGATCAATCCTGATCAAAGTTTTGAAGTACTGGGGCGGTTTGACAATGCGGATATAAGGGGATGTAACCTTTTGGTGCAGTAATTAATTTACTTTATCCGAGCAACTGGCGCAGATACCGGTAGCAATCAGGTTTAAATGTTCTACTTTAAAACCTGCAGGAACTTTTAAAGCCGGGATTTTAACCGTATCCAGACAGTAAATCTTATGGCAGTTATCACAATTAAAATGCACATGTTCATCATGATGATCGTGCGCACTGCAGCCATCCGAACAGATGGCATAATTGGCAGTTCCCTGCTGATCTAAAACCTTGTGGATAATTCCTTTTTCCTCAAAAGCCTGCAATACGCGGTATAAAGTAACACGGTCGGCATCTTTGCCCATTACCTGTTCTAAATACGGCTGCGAGGTTGCAGAATCTCTTCCACTCAAAATTTCCAGCACCTGTAAACGTGGCGCGGTCCTTTTTAACCCGTTTTTAACCAAAAGTTTTTCGAAACGCTCTGTTTTATTTTCCATAGCAATACAAAAATAAGCAATTAATTAATGAGTTTTGCATTTTTGATGCTGATTGGCGGAGCATAACTCGCATCCTTCTGTTCCAGTTTTAAAATCCCTTTCACGTGGATCGGTTTTTCGCTGTAAGCTATAGCACTTTCCATTTCGATCATGATCATCACCGGAACACCGTTCTGTCCACAAAAATAACACTGGTTGATGGGTAGCGTGGCCAGTAAGAACTTCTGTTGCTTCTGTCCGCTTTTTATTGGGATGAGGTAACCTGTGAGGTCAAACTCTCGGTTCTCAAAACGTTTGATCGATTCAGAAAAAAGCGGCAAAAGTTCATTCTTTTCGGTTAGCTCAAATTTTACCGAACCGATTACATCCCAATTTAGGGAACGCAGCTGATCGCTGGGATTGTGTTTCTGTGTCTGCGCTAAAGCAGCACTTCCCCATAACAAAAGAAATACAAAATATAGTTTTTTCATTTTTTCCCGGCATCTAAAAGAAAAAAGGTAGACCGGCTATCACCAGAATCATTGATAACAAATTTTCCTTTAAGGATAATAGGTTCCTCCGTCCAGGTAACCGGCTTTAACGTTTTAACTTCTATCATCGAGGGGATATCACCCGTACCGCAGTAAGGACAGGAAGCAACGGGCACAATTGAAAACATAAACTCAGTAAAACTATTGCCCACCTTAGTGGGAATAATAAAGCCGGGCAGCTCAATAATCTTGTTATTAATTGCTTTTAATGCCGGCGGAAAAACAGCCTGCCAAACCAGGGGTTTTACCTGTTTATCGTATTTCAAGCCGATCAGGTTCCAGGTTGGCGTTCGCATATCAGTATGTACATTTACCTGTGCAATAGCCGAAAAAGAAACCAGGATCAATAAAACCGTTACATATTTTTTCATTACAACTGTTTTGCATTTAAAAGAAAAAATTCGCTCCGGTCATCGCCCGAATCATTAATGATGAATATTCCTTTTAGTTTGACTGGTTTTTCGGTAATGGGAATAGAAGTCATCATTTTTACCTGGATCATTGCAGGAATATCGCCCAAACCGCAATAAGGACAGGAGGCGATGGGTACAATGGAGAACATAAAATCGCTGAATTTAGCACCTACTTTGGTGGGAATAATATAACCCGGCAGTTCGATTACCTTATTGTTTAAAGCCTTTAAAGCAGGCGGAAAAACACTCCCCCATTTGCCCGGTGCAAGTTCAGCATCGTACCTCAGCCCGATAATATTCCAAGTTGGCGTGCGCATGTCGGTATGTACCCGAACCTGCGCCGCCAGTACCTGGAAACCTAAACATAAAAAAACTAAAAAACCCAATTTCTTCATCACTTAGCGATCTTTCGTTAATGTTGCCGCAATATCAACCTTATAAATCTGCATGGCCGGAATTAGCGAGGCTAAAGTGCCGATAAATAAACCGGTCCAGATTAAATATACTTCTTGCGGAACGGCAGTCATTCCGGTTAGTTTTGCCTGCGAGGATTGTTGATAAGCTCCGATTACTTCGAGGGCAATATGCCCGATCAATAAACCCAAACAGGCCCCGATCAGTGTAACCAGGATGCCTTCAAACATTACCAGAAAAAACAGTTTCGATTTGGATGCACCCAGGCAGCGCATCACCGCCAGATCATATTTCCGCTCTTTCATGGCATTATACAGGCTGATGAAAATGCTTAGTGCCGCTATGGCCATGATAAACACCGCGAACCATTGCAGGGTATCAATCCCAACGCCAATCAGTGAAAAAAGCCTGGCGCTTTCCATCGCCGGTGAAGCCGCCTGCATGTTGGTACTTTGGTTCACCATTCTTGGAAAGAGGATAACCGACATCGGCGATTTATACTGGATCAATAAGGCAGTAATCTGTTTATCGTTAATTTCTTTAGCTTCCGCTGCCGGAGAATGATGGCTCTCCTCGTGCTTTTCTTCATGCATTTTGTACACGCTGCCAATATTGGTCAGGATCAGGTTATCGGTAATATTACCCTGTGGCTTTAAAATGCCCTTTACCACATAGGCGTGCTGCTTATGGATATCGCCATTGCCCGATAATCCGTGCGCACCAAAAAACGAATCGCCAATTTTCAGTTTCGATTCAGAGGCCACTGCACTGCCGATGGTTACTTCTAAATCCTTTCGCCAGAAATCCCCCTTCTGAACAGCTAAACCATAAAGGTGACTAAAAGTGGTATCGGTGCCCACAATACGGTAACCATTGTAATTATCGCCCAGGGCCAATGGAACGGCGCGTTTAACCATTGGGTGATGCGCCAACTGGTAGGCATCTTTAGCCGGAATGTTTCCTGTTGGGTAATCGATGTGGTAAATACTGCTTAATATCAACTGCAAGGGACTTCCCTTAGCGCCAACAACGAGATCGATATCCTTCGCATTTTTTTCGAGCTTATTGCCAATCTGATTCGAGGCGAGAAAAAGAATGGATAAGATGCCAACCCCAAAAGCAACCAGAATTATGTTCAGGATGGTGGTCAGTTTATTCCTGACGAGGTTTTTGCTGCTGATTTTAAAAATATTCATTAGAGTAGATAGGTTTTAGCAATATGGTCCCGAACCCTTTGATCATGCGTCGCAATGATCAGTGCAGCACCGTTATCCTTCGCCTGGCTGGTCAACATCTTAATTACCTGCGCAGCATTTTCATCATCCAAACTCGAGGTAGGTTCGTCAGCAATCAGCAGATCTGGCTTATTCACCAATGCCCGCGCTACCGAAACCCTTTGCAACTGCCCCTGGCTCAGTTCATCCGGATACCTTTTGGCTAATTCTATAATGCCAAGCTCTTTTAAAAGTGAAAGGTTGCGTTCTCCATCGATCGGTAAACCGGCCATTACCGCGGCAAGCTCCAGGTTATCAAGTACATTAAGCGAGCGGATAAGGTGGGGCCTTTGAAAAATGATACCAATATGCCTTCCCCTAAAACGGTCCATATTTCTTGCCGTTAACTGATAGAGATCGGTATCGTTGATCAACACTTCGCCCAGTGTAGGTTTTAATAAACCAGAAATAATATTCAATAAGGTACTCTTTCCACTGCCCGATGAGCCCAGTAAAAGCCATTGTTCCATATCTGCAATTTCCCAATCGGGAAATTTTATCCTTCTTCCCTGCTCATAAAGATGAGACAATGATTTGATGTTAATCATGAGGCATTATCTTTTGCATTTTTTTTACCACAATATTTTTAATGGCATAACGCCTGTAAATTTCTATACCATCGTTTGTGCCGTGCTTACAGGCCGGATTCAGCATCGTGATGAACAGCAAAGCTGGAATAAAAAGGATTTTATAATTTTTAGACATAAGGCTATTTTTAGTGTTGATGGTTTATCGGGCAGGATTTGAGCATCCGCAGGTTGATGAAATGTGCAGCAGCAATGGTAAAGCCGCCTAGCGGGATCAAAACAGGTTCCAACAGCTCAATCCCGGAGAAGTGCCCCATTGCAATACAGGCAAAACCTGCGATAAGCACTAAAATTGGTAAAATACGATGGTGCTGTTTCCAGTAAGCCGAACTGAGGCTCCATACCCCAATGATCAATGAAACTACTATCATCGCAATTTCAACCGCTTCGTTGGCCAGAAAATCCATACCCCACATTGGCAATACAGTAATAAAAAATGGTAGGGCAGCGCAGTGTATGGCACAAAGTGTTGAAGCGGTAATACCGATCCGGTCGAGGTTGATTTTGTAGCTCCGTAATTTCATTAAAAATAAATTTAGTCCACAAATATAAAAGCAATATGGTTGCATTTAAAATATTCAGCACTATATTTGCAACATAATTGCATTAACATGATAAAAAAATTACCGGTAACCGTATTAAGCGGTTTCCTGGGCAGTGGTAAAACCACTTTGCTAAACGCTATCTTAAAGAATAAAAAGGACCTAAAAGTAGCTGTAATTGTGAACGATATGAGCGAGGTAAACATTGATGCCTCCTTAATTAAAAACGAGCACAGCCTATCGAAAACAGAAGAAAAACTAGTTGAAATGAGTAATGGCTGCATCTGCTGTACGCTGCGTGAAGACCTGATGATCGAAGTGGAAAAACTGGCAAAAGAAAACCGTTTTGATTACCTGCTGATTGAAAGTACCGGCATATCAGAACCGGTCCCTGTTGCACAGACTTTTTCTTTTATTGATGAAACATCGGGCATTGACCTTAGCCGGTTTAGCCAGCTGGACACCATGGTAACCGTGGTAGATGCCTATAACTTTTATCAGGATTTTGGATCGGCAGAAAAACTGGCTGATAGGAATATGGTTGATGATGCCGCAGACAGGCGCACGATTGTAAACCTGCTTACCGATCAGATCGAATTTGCCAATGTGATTTTATTGAACAAAACCGACCTGGTAAGTGATAGTGACATTAAAGTACTGAGGGCATTAATCGCCAAATTAAACCCGGATGCAAAAATTTATGAAACACTTTTTGGAGAAATAGATCCTGCCCTGATTTTAAATACAGGATTGTTTGATTTTGAATCGGCATCAGAAGGTGCGGGCTGGAAAAAAGAACTGGAAGAGGTCCATCAGCCCGAAACTGAAGAATACGGCATCAGTTCTATGGTATTCCGCTCCAAAAAACCCTTTCATCCTGAAAGGTTATGGCATTACATTAATAAAGAATTTCCTCAAAATGTGATCCGGTCAAAAGGCATATTTTACCTGGCAGCTATGCCAGAGCAGGCCATTAACTTTTCGCAGGCGGGCGGCTCGCTACGCATCGATCCTGCCGGTGTTTGGTGGGCAAGTATGAACCTGCAGGAACGGGAGCAATACAGCGATTATTTGGAGAACAGAGTAGCAATACATGCTGATTGGGACAATGATTTCGGTGACCGTAAAAATGAGCTGGTTTTTATCGGTCAGGAAATGGACGCTGAAGAATTAAAAAAATCGCTAACCACATGTTTATTAACGGATAGTGAGATTACAGATTATAAAACTGGAAAATGTTTTAAAAACCCGTTCGAGCGTGTAATCTTCCAGGATTAATGTAAAATAGTCGACGAAATAAATAAAATGGTAGTTTTTCTACTACATTATTTGCATTTATTTTGTTTAAATTTGATTTCCCAAACAACTATACTTACTATGACATCGGCCAAGGAATTATCTGTGGTTTCAACCTGCCCATCCTGTCCAAAATGCAAAAATTTTGAGACCTACAGGGTGCCGAGAGGTTTTATATTCAAAACACTCATGCCATGGGTTTCCATCAAGCGGTACAAATGTTATAAATGTTTTAATAAATTTTACGTATTTAAATAGTCCCGTCTAGTACTAATCATTTAAGCCACCCTAAAAAGTGGCTTTTTTGGTATCATACCTGGTAGCATCAAACTAATCATTTAAGTGCAGCATGCTGCAGCTTTTTAAACACATACTCTTTATAACTTGCGCCAATAGGAAGCTCTTTGCTCCCAATTTCCACATCATAGGCCGTAAAAGCAGTTACTTTTTTCAGGTTAACAATAAATGAGCGGTGAATACGCAAAAATACAGTTTCCCCTAACTCCGCTTCCAGATCGCCGATTTTGTATTTAGCTGTGATTTTTTTATCTGTGCAGTGAATGACAATATAATCCTTTAAACTATCGGAAGATTAACCACCGCTACATTGGTTTACCGTTTTAACCGGAAGAAAGATGAAAAGGACAGGTTGCCGGATCAGGAGTAAATTATAGAAAGTTTGGATTAGGTTAAAACGGAATTAATTTATTTCCTGTTGGGCAACATTGTTAAAAATTTGGTTCATTTTATTTCTGAGATCGATTCCTCTTTGAATGTTAAGTACGGCAACAACAAGTGCAAAGGGAAAAATCATATAACCAATTGCAAAACTCAATAGGATGATAGCAAATATTGCAAACAATGGTCCGGCAATAGAGACCGAAAACAGAAATTTTAAGCTTTGATGATTATTATTTTCAATGATTTCAAAACTCCCGCCATTTATCCTTTCCCAGGTTTCAAAAACAGTTGCTTTTCTGTTGGCGTATTTATAATCTTTAAAGATGGTTTTATTAGACAGCTTATCCAAAATGCTATAATCCAGCTTTTTTAATTCGGTGGTGATAAGGTCTGGAAGAATTTTACGGGGAATATCAACTTCCCGTTCTATTTTAAATTCAAGCCCAATGAAAAAACCTTCTATTTTTATTTTCATTGGGCTTGTAAATTTTATTCTGCGATTAAAAGGAAGTAATTTTTCTTTCCTTTTTGAACGACGATGAATTTATCATTGATTAGATGATCTGCATTAAATATTTGGGCCATTTCAGCTACCTTTTCCTTATTTACAGAAACACCCCCACCTTGAATAGTCTTCTTTGCCTCTCCTTTTGACGGGAAAATAGCAGATTTTTCTGCTAACAAGCTTGCTGCATCAATTCCAGCTCCAAGCTCTTCAATCAGAATCTTATATTGAGGAATCCCATCAAATATATCTAATACGGCTTTATCTGATAAACCCCTTAAAAATTCAAGGGATCCGTTTCCGAACAAAAACTCAGAAGTTTTAATAGCGGTTTCGAAGGCTTCTGCCGAGTGCGTTTTGATGGTGATATCCTCAGCCAAAGCTTTTTGAAGAATACGCAGGTGTGGTGCAGCATTGTGTTCTTTTTCCAAAGCCTCAATCTCTTCTTTAGTTTTTAGCGTAAAAATACGGATCCATTTTTTCACATCATCATCTGATGCATTTAACCAGAACTGGTAAAATTTATATGGTGAAGTTTTCTCAGGATCCAACCAAACGGCGCCACTCTCGGTTTTACCGAATTTGGTTCCATCTGCTTTTTTGATCAGCTGCGTGGTAATTGCATAAGCTGTTCCGGCATCCTTCCTTCTGATTAGCTCTGTACCTGTAACAATGTTTCCCCATTGATCAGATCCGCCCATCTGCACTAAACAGTTTTCATTTTTCCATAAATGGTAAAAATCGTATCCTTGAATCAACTGATAACAGAATTCGGTAAACGACAAACCAGAATCGCCTTCCAAACGTCTTTTAACGCTGTCTTTTGCCATCATGTAGTTTACGGTAATGTGTTTACCAACATCCCTGATAAAGGTAAAAAGGTTCATATCCTTAAACCAATCAGCATTGTTAACCATTACCGCTCCATTACCACCTTCTTCAAATTTCAGGAATTTAGCCAATTGCTTTTTCATTCCTTTTAAGTTATGCTCGATCATTTCGGGCGTTTGAAGATTACGTTCATCAGATTTCCCTGATGGATCGCCCACCATACCTGTAGCTCCACCCACCAAAGCAAATGGCTTGTGACCTGCATTTTGAAAATGGATCAGCGTCATGATCTGCGTTAAGTGACCAACATGCAACGAATCTGCAGTAGGGTCGAAACCGATATAACCAGAAGTCATACCTTCGTTTAACTTTTCTTCAGTATTCGGCATAATATCATGCAGCATGCCACGCCATCTTAACTCTTCAACAAAATTCGTCATTGTACAAACACTTTAATAATGTGCGTGCAAAGATAAAATTTTAGCTTAGTTTAAAGCAAATTAGTTGGATTTGTAAACCAGTTCTTAAAATCAGTCATTGCCGCATTAAAATCGGGATGGCCAATGAGGCAGTTCAGGTTTGAACTGCTTCTGATCGACTGATTTGGAACTCCTTCGCCATTCAACCAGTTATCGCATAGTTTTTTGATCAGTGCTACCTCCTCATCTTTTACCGCATCCATATCCATACTGTTGAGTTTCACATAATCTTCTTTATTGATGCCAGCAGGCAGGTCCCAGTATTTACCGGCAGCATCGTCAACCAATATCGGTCTTAGTGCCGGATTCATACGTATAAAATCTACCGGTTTTCCTGGCATATCAGGATTCAGGATCATGTAGGCCACAAAAGCCGCAGTATCAGGCGGATCGTTTAAAATACTCGTCCCCATTTTCTGGATATCCCTGATCAGTCCCGGAGCTTCTTGTTTTGCTTTAAGTTCATCATATTTTACCGGAGTTTCTTCATCGTACTGCAGTTGAGAAACTGTCCCGGTACCAACAGAAAGCACCTGAACATGCTCAATGCCGCTGCGCATCCTGTTACAAATGGCCTCTGTTACAGCAACAAGTACCGGATTATTATTGCCCGTAACCCCTCCATCCCAATAATATTTCGGTTTATTGTTCACCAGAAAAGTAGCGGGTTCATTAAAATAGTTTACGGGTGCGGTACTGGAAGCATGCACGGCATCAACCAAACTTACCATACAATCAGACGGTGCTGCAGCCTGTGGAGACAGGTTTTTAAGTTTGCGTTCGATAACTGAAGTGGAGGCCATACTATCACAATCTGACCTGAAAAGTTCGGCCCTATTTCGGTAATAATCGTATCCAACGATCAGAAACTGTGTCTTGCTTTCATTGTCCGAAGCAATATGCGCCGGGATATCCGTCAAGTCAATTTGCGCAATGCCTGGTAAAATTTCCTTTAGCGCCAGGTGTTTGCGTTTGGTAGCATATTTGGCACCGATTTTAAATATTCTTGCGACACTAGCCAGTAAACTTTTTTCGAAAAAGCTCAGTTTTGAGAAAACCTTGTTCCGCAGTTTTTCATCTTCAAATATTTTTTCTATTTCAGAAAGTTTAAGGTTTTCTGCCATGGCTGCTGCCACTAAACTGCCACCACTATTGGCAGATACCAGATCGAACTTTGCCAAAACTTCGTGACCAGTGGGATCGGGATTATTAAAAGTTTCGGCAAAGAGTTTTCGCAGGCATTTCACCTGGATGAGCGCCCAGGAACCACCGCCATCGAGCGATAATATCCTGTAAGTTTTAGCATTAGGCATGATGCGTGGGATTAGGAATACTTAAAGCTATGCATAATTAAGCGGCTAAACAATAAAGATTTATGGTCAATATTTATAATTCTGGTTTTACAACCTGCAATAAAACATTACCTTGCAGCATGAATTTTTTATCCCATTATTATTTCGATAGGGCAAATATTGATGCCAATGTGGTAATGGGAACTGTTTTGCCTGATCTGATCAAAAACGCAGCAAAGGAGGCGAATTTATATCCCCAAAAGAATGAATTCCTGTTTAAGGGAAATCTGGATGAAGAAGGCCTGCTAAGTGGCTGGAAAAGACATTTAGCGGTAGATCTGTATTTCCACTCTTCCGATTTCTTTCTGGAAAAGACTACCGAACTTAAACAGCTTGTTAAGCCCATTGTAGAAAACACTGCTGTAAGGCCTTCATTTCTTGCCCATATTGGTTTAGAACTTTTGCTTGATCATTTATTGATCGAACATAACCTTATTCAGGTACATCACTTTTACGATAAGCTCAATGCCGTAAAAAAAGAATCTTTAAGTGATTTTCTGGAACATTGTAACCTGAAAAATCCGCAAGTATTTTTTAACTTTCTGGAGAAATTCATCAGCAGTAAATACCTCTTAAGCTATCAGCAACTCGAAAACATCAGTTATGCGCTGAACAGGATATGCATGCGCCTTTGGCCCCAAACACTAAACGAAATACAGCTGCAACAACTTACTTTCGAACTTGGGATTTTTAAAGCGGTTTTACAAAAAGATTTTATGGATGTTTTCAAGGAAATTGAGGGGAAGATAAACCTGTAAGAGAAATCGTCATTTCAACTAGAACGTAGTGGAATGAAGAAATCTAAAAAAAGTCGCCATATCGAGGCACTAAGCAATCTTAAAACAATTGCTATAATCAAGGGCCGCAGATTGCTTGGTCGGCTGAAAAAGTCTTTTCGCAGTGAAGATTTCTCGCAAACTACATAAAAATGCTAAACAGAACGTTTTTTTTTGTTTTCCACACCATAAAACCCTTTCATCCTTTTTTTATATTTGTAAATGCCCCAAATTGCAATAAAAGAAGAAATGGACACCCTTGTGGCCGAATTAAACCAGCACAATTATAATTATTACGTGCTGGCTATGCCCACTATTGGCGATTATGAGTTTGATAAAAAATTAAAACATTTAGCCGAGCTGGAGAAAGCAAACCCTGATTTTGCAGATCCCAATTCGCCTACCCAGCGTGTAGGTGGCGATATCACCAAAAACTTCATCACCGTAAACCATAAATACCCCATGTTATCATTGGGGAATACCTATAATGAGCAAGATCTCCGTGACTTTGACGAACGTATCCGTAAAGCTATTGGTGATAATTTTGAATATGTATGTGAGCTTAAATTTGATGGTTTATCCATTAGCCTGACCTACGAAAACGGTAAACTTTTGCGTGCGGTTACCCGTGGCGATGGTACCAAAGGCGATGATGTAACCAATAATGTAAAAACCATCCATACCATTCCCCACCAGATTAAATCGAGCGTTGCGCCTGAACATTTCGAAATTCGTGGAGAGATTTTTATGCATAAGGCGGCTTTCTTACGATTAAATGCTGCCAGAGAAGAACTGGGTGAAATTCCTTACGCAAATCCGCGGAACTTTGCCTCTGGAACCATTAAAATGCAGGATAGTAAGGAAGTGGCTAAACGACCTTTAGACGGCTTCATCTATTTCCTTTATACAGATAAAAATGAATTCAAAACCCATTGGGAAAGTTTAAATGCAGTAAAAGAGTGGGGTTTCCACGTTTGCGAACACAACAGACTGGTTTCCAATATAGATGCCGTTTTGGAATTTATCCACCATTGGGAAAATGAGCGTTTTAAGCTCAGTTACGATATTGATGGTATTGTTATTAAAGTTAACAATTACTCGCAGCAGCAAGAGCTTGGTTTTACCTCCAAATCACCACGTTGGGCAATCTCTTATAAATATAAAGCTGCAGAGGTTGAAACTGTTTTGGAAAAAGTTACCTATCAGGTTGGCAGAACGGGTGCTGTTACCCCTGTAGCCAATTTAAAACCTGTTTTACTTGCCGGAACGACCGTTAAACGTGCCACTTTACATAATGCCAACGAAATTGACCGTTTAGATTTACACGAAGGCGATACCGTTTATGTAGAAAAAGGAGGCGAAATTATCCCGAAAATCATCAAGGTAAATTTAGATAAGCGTTTGGCAGGGGCAGCAAAAGTACATTACCTGCATAACTGCCCTGAATGTGGAACGGAACTGATCAGAAAAGAAGGTGAAGCGGTACACTACTGTCCAAATGATGAAGGCTGTCCACCGCAGATTGTTGGGAAAATACAGCACTTTATTTCTCGCAAAGCGATGAATATTGATGGACTTGGCGACGAAACCATCGAAACATTTTACAAGCACGGTTTGGTAAACCATATCAGCGATTTATATACGCTATATCAAAAATCAGATCAGCTTAAAACATTAGACCGTTTCGGAGAACGTTCAATTGAAAATATGCTTGCCGGGATTGAAAAGTCGAAAGAAATGCCTTTTGAGAAAGTGCTTTTTGGTTTGGGAATCCGCTACGTTGGCGAAACTGTCGCCAGAAAAACAGCCGCCGGAGTAAAGAATATCGACAATCTTGCTAAAGCTACCGTAGAAGAATTGATTTCAATTGATGAAATCGGACAGCGCATTGCAGAGAGCATTGTTGAGTATTTTGGAAAAGAAGAGCACTTAAAGCAGGTGGAATTATTAAAATTAGCAGGATTACAGTTCGAAATTGAAGAAAAGGTAATTACGCTTGATAGTGACAGACTTATTGGAAAAACATTCGTAATTTCGGGCGTTTTTGAGAACTATAGCCGCGATGAGCTAAAAGACTTGATTGAGGCCAATGGAGGCAAGATGCTGAGCGGTATATCGGGTAAATTAAATTACCTGGTGGCGGGCGATAACATGGGGCCTTCAAAACTGGAAAAAGCGAATAAACTAAACGTCCCGATGATCAGCGATGCTGAGCTATTGGAAATGATAAAATAAAGTGAGAGAAGGGTTGAATTAGTGAATGATAAAATGCAGCAGACGTTCTATCATTCACTAATCAAAATTCAATAATTATAAATTAAAAATGAACAAATTTCAGGGTACTGGTGTAGCATTGGTTACGCCTTTCAACACAGATGGATCAGTTGATTATAATGGCTTAAAAAACCTGATTAATCATTTGGTAGACGGAGGGATAAATTACCTCGTTTCTTTAGGTACAACCGGCGAAACCGCTACAATGACCAAGGACGAGAAGAAGAAGGTGTGGGCCTATACTGCTGAAATTAATAACAACAGATTACCATTGGTTGCCGGAATTGGTGGAAACGATACTTTAGCAGTTGCTGAAGACATTAAATCATTCGATACTACCGGTTATAGTGCAATTTTATCCGTTAGTCCGTATTACAATAAACCTACACAGGAAGGCATTTACCAGCACTATAAGTATTTAGCTGAAGTTTCCCCTTTGGACCTCATTTTATACAACGTGCCAGGCCGTACAGGAAGTAATATGAGTCCGGAAACAACCTGCAGATTGGCGCATGATTTTAAAAACATCATTGCAACAAAAGAAGCTTCAGGAAGTTTCGACCAGTTTAACCAGATTATGAGAGATAAACCTAAAGATTTCCTTTTAATCTCTGGCGATGATCCGGTTACCTTACCCATGATTGCCTTGGGCGCTGCTGGTATTATCTCGGTAATTGGAAATGCATTGCCTAAACAATTTACCGATATGGTTAATCTGTGCCTGGCAGGAGATTATAAAGCAGCTTTGCCTGCACACTTAAGTTTGGTAGAATTTACCCGTTTGGCTTTTGCAGAAGGTAATCCTGCCGGCGTTAAAGCTGCACTTAAACACATTGGCATTTGCGGTGATACTGTTCGACTACCATTAGTTAAAGCTTCATCGTCTTTAGAGAAGCTTATTATTGCCGAAGTTGAAAAACTAAGTGTAGTAGCTTAAGATATCTTTCAATAATAATATTCGGGAACAGACTGTTTGATTTTGCTAAAAGCGCAAAAGATAGCAGTCTGTTTTTTTATGTGTAAATAAAAAAATAGAAAACAAACTCATCATCAGTACATTAGAACTAAAAACAAAAAATTTAGTTTGATTGAAGTTTTAGTGTCGTTCAGGGCATTATTATTGAATTGCGTTTCTACACACACAAATAAACACACAATGAGAAATTTAATTTTGATTGGCCTGGCATTGGTTATGCTAATCTGTAGGGCCTTTGTTGGCTTCGAACCTAATTTTACAATGGGCATGTCGGAATCTGATTTTAAAAAGAAAAACAAGCCAGAGCTGGTTGCTGCTAATGAAGGTGGAACCAGAATTTACAGTACCTATCATGCCGCTACGGATTTCAAATTTTTCTTCTTCCGCAACGAAAAACTTGTACGGTTCGAAAAAGGGAAAAATGCAGATGATTATCAGTTATTGAAATACTAGCAAAGAAGGCTTCGAATGATTTTCAAAGCCCTTCTCTATCTTTTTAGGCAATTAATTTATTCCTTCTTTCCACTAAAAGGTTATCCTGCCATACACCTTTCGCTTTCCCTATCTTTTCGCGGTACCCTACTACTCTGAAGCCAGCTTTTTCATGGATTTTTAATAATGCAGAATTCTGCAGAAAAATACCTGCTTGAAGCATCCAGATGCCCTTTTTATCACTTTCTGTAATTAACGCATTTAATAAAGATGAACCTATACCCTGCCCTTTATATCCCGATTTAACGTAAACTTCGATTTCTCCAACACCATTAGCATCATAATTTGCTACCACAGGCAAAAGCGCACTCCAACCTATGATTTCTTTATCTTGTAGCGCCACAAATCTGCAGCCTTTAAGGTGCGATGAATCCCAATCCTTCCAGGAAATATCAGGCGTTCTAAAACTTGCAGTTCCTGTTTCAATTCCTTCCCGATAAATCGCACTAACTTCCTCCCAATCTGATGAGCGCATCATTCTAATCATAGTTTAATCAATTTTAGCAATTCTATTAACCTATAAATCCTATAGTTTATGTTTGATATACTAAAATAATTAATCGAAATCCTTATTACATAATTTGCAGAAACAAGTTTGTCCTGTATTATAAATCAACACAACTATATCAACAAAAATACCTTATAAGCTATTTTTCGTAACAAAAACGTTAGATCAATGTTTTTTACTTATTTAGGTTTTTCGAGTATTCCAAGGGACTCATCCCGACAAATTTTTTGAAAGCAATGTAAAAGGCGCTTCGCGAAGAAAAGCCTGCACTATAGGCCAATGCTTCCAAAGTAAAGTTTTGCATAATCTCAGGGTTCCTGATGCTTTCTTTAATCCAGTTTATGCGGTACTGGTTTATGTAATCGATAAAACTTTTGTTGAAATAACGGTTCAATACAACCGAAAGCCGATGACTGCTTATTCCTATATCTTTGGCGAGCGCGTGAAGCCTGATATCCTTATTCCGGAATGACTGTTGTTTATTTACATGCATCTCCAACTTTTTGCCCCATTCTTCAAGTTCTTCATTTTGATTTTTAGGAAGAGTAAAGCTTTTTCTGATGGATAAAAGCGTTGAGGTTTTAACATTCAGCAGGGAGGCGATCAGCTCTAAGGGTAAACGGTCCAAATAACCGGGATTGGTTTTGGCAAAATAGAGGTATCTTTCTTTGGCATTCCCTACACGTATAATATGCGCACGTTGCTGGGCATCTTTGTAATATTTTTCCAAAACCACCCTGAAAATATAATTCAGTTCGAAATGATGGGAAAAAAGCCGGTTAAGCTCGCTGTTGTGCATGGCAAGCAATTCGGTATCTTCTACCGCCACCACATATTCATGTGAATAGTCAGAGCCATGAAGCCCCGAAATGGAACTTACAAAATCGTGCTCAACAGATATATAAGTGGTGATTTTTCTCTTATTATGTGTTGTGCAACCCATTAACGCACCTTTAACAATGAAATACATGTATTCACATAGCTCGTTCTCTTTGAAGAGTATCTGTCCTTTTTTGATCTGTAAACGTAAAAGGTGCTGCTGAAACGCTTCGATCAATTTAATATCTACAGGATGCACAGTACGCATAACATCCAGCACAAGCCCGACATCTTCACTATTTGCCTGATGATAATGTAAATGTTCTGACACCTGATATTGTTAACAGTGGTAATTATTTATATCTATTTATCTGAATACCCAGATCTTTTTGAGAGCGGTGCCATTTTCCTATTATACTTTACATTTAAACGCAAGGTATTAATAAACTAAAAATGGTGAAGTTAACTTTTGGATTTTTTACAAGGATCAACAGAAATGTGGACATCCTTTGTAAAAGAAGAAAGCTATGAAAAATTACGCAATCGATGATAAATTGTCTTATATATTTTACAGTATTTCGCAGTTATTTTATCCGGCTCGAAAACTTGACTAAAATGGACATTAACAAAAAAAGCCCCAGGAAATTTCCTGAGGCTCATATAAATATTTTGATTGCTTAAGCTTTGTTTTTGGTATCTTGTACTTCCAAACGAATTGCTTGAGCTAAATTTTTCAGATCCTGCATGCCTTTACGAACACGGGTACCAGCAGCGCTATTACCTTTGCTATAAAATTTGTCTGCATCAGCTTCCAAAGCTGCCACTAAACTTTTTACTTCTTCGAATTTTTTCATTTTTAATTAATTTATGGTTCTTTTAAGGTGATTTTAAATTACGTAACTCTAATTTAAAGTGTTTGATGAAATAAAAAAATTTTTGGAAGAATAAAAAACAGGCTTATTTATCATTTTTTTCCACATATATGGGGTTTATACACATATTTAGCAAAAATTAATCATACAAATACCTAAAGAACAACAACTTACAAAAAACACTTAAATAAAAAAGCCCTTTAAACGTATTTAAAGGGCTTTGTAATATTTTAATTGATCTTAAACGGTTGCGAAAAGATTTTCTTTATAATATCCGTTTTCTAATTTTTCTGCTACTTCACTAAAAGCATCTAAAGTACGTTGCACATCTTCTAATGTATGAACTGCAGTAGGAATTAAACGTAATTCGATCATGCCTTTTGGAATTACCGGATATACTACGATTGAACAGAAAATACTATAGTTTTCACGTAAGTCGTAAGTAATTGCCGTTGCATCAGAAAGCTCTCCTTTTAAGAAAACAGGAGTAACTACTGAATCGGTAACACCTAAATCGAAACCGCGTTCGCGTAAACCCTTTTGAAGGGTCATGGCAATTTCCCAAAGTTTATCTTTTAACTCAGGCTGGCTTTTCAGCAGTTCTAAGCGTTTTAACAAACCAATTACCATTGGCATAGGCAATGCCTTTGCAAAGGTCTGAGAACGCATGTTATATCTTAAGAAATTAGTAATCTGTTCGGTTGAGGCCACGAAAGCACCAATACCCGCCATTGATTTGGCAAAAGTTCCGAAATAAACATCAATACCATCGATACAATCCTGTGCTTCGTGTGTACCGGCACCGGTTTTACCCATTGTACCGAAACCATGAGCGTCATCAACCAGGATACGGAAATTGAATTCTTTTTTAAGCTCAACAATTTCTTTTAATTTTCCCTGGGCACCGCTCATTCCGAAAACACCTTCGGTAATTAACAGGATACCCCCACCAGTTTCTTCAACCAGCTTGGTAGCACGCTCTAATTGTTTACGGGCACTTTCGATATCATTATGTTTGTACACAAAACGTTTACCCATGTGCAAACGCAATCCATCTACAATACAGGCATGAGATTCTGCATCATACACCACTACATCATTGCGATCAACTAAAGTATCAATAATGGATACCATGCCCTGATAACCATAGTTTAATAAAAATGCATCAGGCTTGCCAACAAATTCGGCGAGTTCTTGCTCTAACTGCTCGTGATAGTTAGAGTTACCGCTCATCATGCGGGCACCCATCGGGTAAGCCATACCAAATTTAGCAGCTGCCTCTTCATCAGCCTTTCTAACTTCCGGGTGATTGGCTAAACCTAAATAGTTGTTTAAACTCCAAACCAAATGTTCTTTTCCGCGGAACTGCATGTGAGGTGCAATCTCTCCTTCTAATTTTGGAAAAGAGAAATACCCATGAGACCATTTCTGGTGTTGACCTAGCGGCCCCATGTGTTTTGCTATTTTATCAAATATATCCAATGTATTATCTGTTTTTTTATAATAAGAATTTTGCAAATTTAAGCTTTATTCGTCTTAAAATCAACCAACTTGATCTTTTAGGTGTCAATTAAGATTTTTTAACACACTAATTTTATGCCAAAAAAGCCCCGGTTTTACATCGGGGCTTTAAAATTATATTTGGTTTGATCTAATCAACGTTATCGTGCAAGAAAGAATTGTTCGGTCTGATCTCTGTACCGCCATCCTGATCGTTGCTTAAAGTGAAGCGGCTCACCTGCGATTCAGATGAATGCTGTACCTGTTGCAACTGCATTTGTTTACGTTTGTAAGCAGGTTCGTTTTCCAGTTCCTGTAAACCGTTTGTGGTGCGCAATTTCATACTTAAATCTTTTAAACGTAAGATACGTTCTTTAGATTTTTTCAACTGCTCTTCCATCGATTCGTCGCTTTTATCATCATCCAAACCAACAACCGGCATTTCGATTTCTGGTTCAGACTCTGGCATTGGCGGCATCTGCGCAACCGGAGCTTCGAACACGAAATTGGTTTCGGCCAATTTCACCTCAAATTCAAATCCTGTTTCCTGTGCTTCTTCCACCTGTGGTTCTTCTTCCGTTAGGGTATGACGAACCACATTATTTTCAGTATCCTGATTTTTTTGAGCTTCAGCTTTGTTGAACATTCCTCCAAACAGATCTGCTTGTGAAACTCCTTCTTTAGCTTTCAACACAGGCTCATAAGAAGGAACTTCTTTTGGCTGCATAAAAGAATTTACAGGCTCAACAGGGCGAACCAACGGTGCTTCTTCTGGTGTTAAAAGTGATATTTTCTTTTTATTTTTTTCTTCTTTTACGCGTTCTTCTGAAGTTTGGAAGCCGGTAGCAATAATGGTTACCGATAGTTTATCACTCAAAGATTCGTCGGTACAGTTACCCCAGATCAAATCGGCAGATAAACCTGCTTTTTCCTGGATGTAGTCGGTTATGATCGAAACTTCATCCATGGTTACTTCACGAAGACCAGAACTGATGTTCAATAAAATATAACGGGCACCTTCGATTTCGTTATCCTTTAAAAGCGGAGAAGCTAAAGCGCCTTCAACAGCCTGTAAAGCACGGTCTTCACCTTCGGCAGCAAAACTACCCATGATGGCCACACCGCTATCTTTCATTACGGTACGCACATCTTTAAAATCCACGTTGATATAACCCGGAACAGTAATGATCTCTGCGATCCCTTTTGCAGCAGTTGTTAAAATATCATCAGCCTGACCAAAAGCAGAACCTAAGGTTAAGTTTCCGAAGATTTCACGCAGGCGGTCGTTTGAGATCACCAGGTAAGAATCTACGTATTTCTTTAACTCTTCCATTCCTTCATCAGCCTGTAACCTACGTCTCTTTCCTTCGAAAGAAAATGGCGTGGTGATGATGGCCACAGTTAAAATATCAAGTTCTTTAGCGGCTTTGGCAATAATCGGAGAAGCTCCTGTACCAGTACCACCACCCATTCCTGCTGTAATGAAAAGCATTTTGGTGGTATTCCCTAACATCGCTTTGATATCATCTATATTTTCTATCGCCGAGTTTTTACCAACCTCAGGGATAGAGCCAGCACCCATTCCTTCGGTTAAACTAGCACCTAATTGCACCTTGTTAGGTATTGGGCTAGATTCCAAAGCTTGGGCATCTGTATTACAAATAATAAAATCCACACCAGTGATACCTGAAAGGTACATATGGTTCACTGCGTTGCCGCCACCGCCTCCAACACCAATTACTTTGATGATTGAAGACTTATCTTTTAACATTTCGAACTGCATATCTTTATGAATCAGTTGTTTAAAAATTTTTAAATTCTGTTCATTACTCAATGTAATATTAACACTTTTTCAACAGACGTTTTCCACAAGTGTTAATAATGTGGAAAACTCTTTCTTTGTGGAAAACTAATTAACTTTTCAAGTAATCTTCATCGCTCACATTCATATCATCCTGAATGAAAGTTCTTGTTTTTGCAAGTAATTTATCGAACAATCCTGGTCCGCGTTTCTCTTTTTCTTTTGCCGTTTTTGGTTTTTCTACAAAAACACCAGGCTGTTTCATCTCTTCGATCAGTTCTTCTGCCTTTTGGATCCCTTTGATTAACAAACCAACACTGGTTGCATACATTGGGCTCTTGAGGTCATCGTAAATGGCTTTAGGCATATCTTCGTATTTAGATAAATGCTCGTTCGGATAACCGATACGGCAATCTAAACCAGTTACATATTCTACCGCCTGGGATAAGTGTTTCAGCAAAGCACCACCGCCTGTGATTACGATACCTCCGATGAGTTTTTTCTCATAGCCTGAAGATTTGATCTCATAATATACGTGCTCGATGATCTCTTCCATACGGGCCTGGATAACGTAGGCCAGGTTTTTAACTGAGATCTCTTTTGGTTCGCGGCCACGCAAGCCAGGAACACAGATAATTTCGTTCTCTTTGTTCTCCTCAGCAAGTGCAGAACCGAAACGTGTTTTTAAAAGCTCGGCCTGGTTGCGCATTACAGAGCAACCTTCCCTGATATCTTCAGTCACGCTGTTGCCCCCAAACGGGATTACAGCAGTATGGCGGATAATGCCTTCGTGGAAAATGGCAATATCTGTAGTACCACCACCAATATCAACCAATGCAATACCGGCTTCTTTTTCTTCCTCGCTCAACACCGATTCAGAAGAAGCCAATGGCTCAAGGATTAAATCCTGAGTTTGAAGTCCTGCATTGTTAACACATTTGATAATGTTTTTTACCGCAGTAACCTGACCTGATATAATATGGAAGTTGGCTTCAAGGCGCACACCAGCCATACCGATCGGATCTTTGATCCCCGGCTCGTTATCGATGGTGAATTCCTGAGGCAATACATGGATGATCTCCTCACCCGGTGGCATTACCAGTTTAAACATATCATCGATCAACTTATCGATGTCTTTTTTACCGATTTCGTTGTTTAATTCTCTTCTTGTTAAAATCCCTCTGTGCTGTAAGCTCTTAATGTGCTGACCAGCAATACCCACATTTACCACCTGTATTTCTACATTGGATTGTCCGCTTGCTACTTCAACTGCTTGAGCAATGCCCTGCACGGTTTTTTGAATGTTAGAAACCACTCCGCGTGTCACACCCGCCGATTCTGCCTTGCCAATTCCTAAGATTTCTATCTTACCGTGCTGTGTTCTACGACCAACGATAACACAAATTTTTGTAGTACCGATATCCAATCCTACTACAATGGGCGACTGACTGGTAAATTTTGCCTTGTCCATATTCGTTAATTTTGCTGAGTTTTATACTGTTTTTCTAGGGCTCTGATTTCTTTTTCTCTTGCTTCTTTTTCTTTTTTCAACTGAGCCTCAGATTTTGCCGTCTTTGGCTGCGTTGCTCCGGTTTGCTTCGGTTTCTCTTTTTTATCCGCTGGTTTTGTTTCCTTTGGTTTAACAGCCGCTACAACTACCGGCTTTTTTATTTCTGTTTTTACGGGTTCAACCTTTTTAGGCGTGACCTTTTTTACTTCTGTTTTCTTTGGCTCCTCTTTTCTGGCTTCCACCTTTTTAGGTTCTGGCTTTTTAGGCGCTGCCGCTTCTGGCTGATCGGCTTCAGGACGATCGTCCATTACTGTACTAATTGTATTTTTTATTAATGAATCAGTCACGCTTCGCTGTATCCTCAAACTATCAGCCGCCGAAAATGTTTTTGCTTTTTTCCCTAAACCTGTTGAATCTCTTTTTTCACAAACAATCTGGTTGGTATATTTAATATTGATGGTTTTATAAGTATCCCAACCCACCTGCGGCATTGCTTTTTTATAGAAAAGCAAAAGGTTTTTCATCTTCTTTTCCAATGAATCCGCATCGCCTAAAATGATACGCTGATTGCCCACTCTCGGAATCAGTTCGATGTCGTTTTTCTGATCGACGACAATCTGCTCGATCTGCGAATCCCAGAGCGTATCTTTTTTAATGTACTGCGCTGTTTTATAAAGATCTCTTGCCAGTTGCGTATGCAAGGTATCAACACGGCTGCCGAAAACCTCACTGATATGACCTGTTGCCACCAGTACGTTAGCGGTAAAGTTTGATGAAATCGGCATTTTTAACCCATCATTATCAATATAAAAATCCTGTCCGTTCTCATTCAGAATGCGGAGGATAGGCTGCCGCTGTTTTACCTCGATATGTAATACACCGTCCATATCTACGTATACCTTTGCAAAACCGATATACGGGTTAGACTGCAGTTTTTGCTCAATTTTATGAATGTTGATATTTTCGAGGTTGCGACCCAATAATACCCCCTGATCTTCTTTCAGGATGGCATCAATCTCTTCTCGTTCAATAAAATTATCGGCACCAGGAATCAGGATTTTAATATCGGTACATTTAACCGTCTGCTTTTTCACGTTAATGAAACTCAAAAGCACAACCACCCCCGCCAGGCTGATCAGCCAGGCAAAGCCAGTAAAAATTGCGCTCCAGTTTATACGTTTAAGCATTGTTTAATATATTTTTTAGGGGCTCAATAACCGTATCGATATCGCCCGCTCCTACTGTTAAAATTAATTCAGGTTTTGTGTCCTTAACATGCTGAACCACAAAATCTTTTCCACATACCTGCTTATCTGCCAAAGTGATTTTATCCAACAAATACTGCGCGTTTATACCTTCAAGAGGCAATTCTCTTGCCGGATAAATTTCCAGCAGCAGCAGTTCGTCGGCGGTACTTAAAACTTTTGCAAATTCATCTGCAAAATCCCTCGTACGCGTGAAAAGGTGCGGTTGAAAAATCACCGTTAACTTCTTATCAGGATAAAGCTGCCTCACTGCGTCAAAACAGGCTCTCAGTTCTTCAGGATGATGTGCATAGTCATCAATGTAAATCTGATTGCCATTATTCACAATATATTCGAAACGGCGTTTAACTCCTTTAAAATTTGCAACAGCTTGTTTTACTTTTTCTGCATCAATACCCAATTGTAACGCGATGGCAATAGCAACGGTTGTATTTTCTACATTGTGCTTGCCTGGAAGCATTAAACTGATATCTGTTATTCGCTGCGTGGCATCTGCATAATCGAATACAAATTTTGATCCTTCAACCCTCAAATTCTCAGCCTTTGCTTTTGCTGTGGGGCTAGCCGCATAACTGATGCTATTTTCCAAGGGTAATCCTTCATGTGCATAAAGGGTACCTTCGGCCTTAAGTTGTCCGGCAAATAACCTGAAAGATTCTTCGAGGTGGCTTTTATCTCCGTAGATATCCAAATGATCGGCATCCATCGAGGTCACCACTGCAATATCAGGATGCAATGTCAGGAAAGACCGGTCATATTCATCGGCTTCTACTACTACCACATTATTATCGCCGAAAAGTACGTTACTGTTATAATTACTGGTTATACCCCCCAAAAATGCTGTACAATCGTAACCGGTATCTTTTAAAATATGCGCTACGATAGACGATGTAGTGGTTTTACCATGTGTACCGGCAACAGCGATGCAAAACATACCTTTGCTGATGATACCCAAAACCTCTGAACGCTTTTTAAGTGAAAAACCTTTATCAATAAAGTGATTTAAAACTTTTGAATCTTTAGGAATTGCCGGGGTATATACCACCAATGTATCTTCATGATGATCTAAAAATGCGCTAGGCAACGAAGCATCGTCATCAAGATAGGTAATCAAAATCCCTTCCTGTTCTAAAGTCTCGGTCAACTTGGTACGGGTTTTATCGTAACCACAAACCACTTGACCGCGTTTAGCAAAATAACGGGCAAGCGCACTCATGCCGATACCACCGATACCTACAAAGAAAACCCTATTTATTTTACTTAATTCCATTTTTTTTCATTTGAGACTGAGATATGAGATTTGAGATCTGAGATTTGAGACATAATTCCCAATCTCAAATCTAACTTCTCATATCTCACATCTGTTTTTTCATATTACTAATTGATTAACTTTAATACTTCGCCTGCAATAATTTCATCGGCTTCGGGCAGTGCCATTTTACCTATGCTTTCTGCAAGCTTTTCACTTTGTTCTTTATTGTTTAGCAGTGCCAGTGCCTCATTAACCAAGGTGTCTTCAGCAGATCGGTCGTTAATTAATAAAGCTGCTCCGTTTTTTACCAAAGCCATTGCATTTTTGGTCTGATGATCTTCAGCAACATTTGGCGAAGGCACCAGGATCACCGGTTTTTTAATCAGACAAAGCTCAGCAATGGTTCCTGCTCCAGCGCGGCTGATGATTACATCTGCAGCAGCATAGGCCAGATCCATTTTATTTAAAAACTCGAGGATGCGAACGTTTGGATGGTATTCAAGCCCCAACCTTTCGATTATTCCCTGGTAATAGTATTTACCTGTTTGCCAGATTACCTGCACATCCTGTGCAATGATTTCGGGCAAATGTTTTTCAATTGCTTTATTCAGTGTTCCTGCACCCAAACTCCCTCCGGTAACCATAATGGTTTTTTTTAAAGGATCTAATTTTAGCAGCTCCGCACCCTGAAAGTGTTTCCCCTGAATATCGACTACTTCTTTACGCACCGGGTTTCCGGTTTTTAAAATCCTGTCGGCAGGGAAAAACTGATCCATGCCATCAAAAGCGACACATATTTTGGATGCTTTTTTACCCAACCATTTATTGGTTACCCCAGCATAAGAATTCTGTTCCTGGATAAGGTACGGAATCGCTTTTAGTGAGGCAGCGTATAGTAAAGGTCCGGAAGCGTAACCACCAACACCCACAACCGCATCTGGTTTAAAATCGTTAATGATCTGTATAGCCCTGCGCACGCTGCCGATGACCTTAAAGGGAAGCGACAGGTTTTTTACGATCGAGCCACGCTGCATACCACTGATATTTAAACCAATTATTTTATATCCGGCTGCAGGAACTTTTTCCATTTCCATGCGGCCATTTGCGCCCACAAATAAAATTTCACAAGCGGGCACCAAGCGCTTGAGCGCATTGGCTATGGCTACGGCGGGAAAAATGTGCCCGCCGGTGCCACCACCTGATATGATAATTTTTGGGGAATTATTCATTTTATTGTTTATCTATTTTTTACCACAGAGTACACTTAGTTTTCACAGAGGGCACTGAGTTTTTATTATTTTTAACCACAAAGAGCGCTGAACTTATATTTTCACCACCTAGGCACGAAGACACAAGGTTTGTCGATGCTTAATTAACTTTTCAACATTTTAACTTTCCAACATTTCAACTTCTCTAAGCTATCGCAGGTATCTCACCTATTATTACTTTATTTCTTACCTTCTCTTTTTCTTCTTTTGTTGCTGCGTTTGCATTTTCTTCAACATCACGGCTTACGCTCAAAATAATCCCAAAGGCCACACTGGTAAAAATCATCGATGTACCCCCCATACTTACCAATGGAAGCGGAACTCCTGTTACTGGCCCTAAACCTACCGCAACCGCCATGTTCGCAAAAGCCTGGATGGTAAGACTAAAACTTAGTCCGGCAGCCAGCAATGCCCCGAAGGCCTTGGGCGCCCGGGTTACGATCTTGATACATCGGTATAAAAGCACCAGGTATAGTATCATAATTACAATTCCTCCCACAGTTCCCCATTCTTCAATAATAATGGCGAAAATAAAATCGGAATATGGGTGTGGCAGGAAATTGCGCTGTGTACTATTACCTGGTCCTTTACCAAAAACACCACCAGTAGCTAAGGCGATTTTCGCCTGATCTGCCTGGAAAGTTTTGTCTGAATGTTGCATTTCGGGATGCATAAACGTATTGATACGCGACATATACGTTTTTCGTCTTGGGCCTAAAAAGAAAACGAATAATAGCAGTATAAAGCCGCCTGCACAAACAATCGCAATCTGTTTAATACTAATCCTGCCGATAATCAACAGCAAAATACTTACACCAAACAGCATCAATGCTGTAGATAAGTTGGCAAGTGCGATTAAAACAAATACCACACAAACCGAACCCATAATTGGTATAAATGATTCTTTTACGTTTTTAATATTTTCCTGCTTTTTGGTGAGCATACGCGCCAAAAAGGTAATCAAAGCTAATTTCGCTAAATCGGAGGTTTGAAAAGTTAATCCAATTACAGGTATTTTAACCCACCTGGAAGCATCGTTTAAGTTGGTACCGAATATTAGCGTATAAAACAGCAGGGGAATGGTTACGATCATCAAAACCTTCGAGATACCGGCATAATAACGGTAATCGAGCAGGTGGGCGATGTAAATCATACCAATACCCATCAGTACAAAAATAAGGTGCTTGGTAAGCAAAAGTTTTTCTACTGCTTCTCCTTTTTTATAGGCCAATGTACCAGTTGCACTATACACAGCCATTACTGATATAAGCGAAAGCAGGATGATGATCAACCAGATCCACCTATCGCCTTTTGTTTTATTAAGTAATGCCTGAAACATATTTAAGCCTCCTATTATAATTCTCTAACTGCCGCTTTAAACTGGTTCCCGCGGTCTTCATAATTTTTAAATAAATCGAAACTAGCACAGGCTGGTGATAGCAATACTGCATCTCCTCGTTTAGCTAAATGGAAAGCGATCTGCGCTGCCTCATCAGCCGAAAAAGTATTTACAATTACTTCCACGTCATCCTCAAATGCATCGTGAATACGTTTGTTATCCTTACCCAAACACACAATAGCTTTTACCTTACTTTTAACCAGGTCTTTAAGCATGTTGTAATCGTTTCCTTTATCAACACCGCCCATAATCAATACTACATCACTGGTCATGCTCTCTAAAGCATACCAGGTAGAGTTTACATTGGTTGCTTTACTATCGTTGATGAAATCAATTCCAGAAATTTTGGCCACATGCTCTAACCTGTGTTCAATATTCTTGAAGTTGCCCATGCTTTCGCGGATAGTCTCATTTCTTAATTCTAAAACTTTCGACACGATTCCTGATGCCATAGAATTATAAATGTTGTGCTTGCCTTGTAAGGCTAAATCTGAAATCGTCATGGTTAATTCGTTATTTGGTTCTGTAAGGATATGTATTGTAGTTTCTTCTAAATAAGCACCAGTTTCAACCTTTTTAATAATTGAAAATGGATAACTTTTTGCCAAAGGTTTTGTTAAAGCGGTGGCTTTTAAGCTTTCCTCATCATCAGCGCAGTAGATGAAAACATCATCTGCCGTCTGGTTTTGAACGATACGCATTTTTGATGCGGCATAATTTTCCAGTTTATAATCGTAACGGTCTAAATGATCTGGCGTGATGTTCAACAAAACCGCGATATCGGCTTTAAATTTGAACATATCATCAAGCATGAAGCTCGAGATCTCCAGCACATAATAATCATAACTTTCTGTAGCCACCTGCGCAGCGAAGCTCTGACCAATGTTACCTGCCAACCCCACATTTAAACCTGCATTTTTTAAAATGTGATAGGTTAATAAACTGGTTGTCGATTTACCATTTGAACCGGTAATACAGATGGTTTTGGCATTGGTGTATCTTTTGGCAAACTCGATTTCCGAAACCACTGAAATCCCTTTAGCAACCAACTTTTCAATGATCGGCGCGCTTGGCGGAATACCTGGACTTTTAATTACTTCCGTAGCATTTAAAATCAGCTCTTCGGTATGTTTTTCAGACTCGAATGGGACGCCAAGTTTTTCTAAAGCAGCTTTGTATTTATCGGTGATTATTCCATAGTCTGATACAAAAACCTCGAAGCCTTTTGCCTGGGCCAATTTTGCAGCACCAACACCACTCTCACCTGCACCTAAAATAACTACACGGCCATTCCCTGCCATTGCTGACGTAGTATTGCTAGATGTAGTATTATTTGTGCTCATTTTTATTTTTAGTATTAAGTAATGGGTATCAAGTATCAGGACAGGAATATCATTACATTTTTATTTTTTCTAGTGTCGGGTAATGGGTATCAAGTATTAAGACAGCAATACCATTACACTTTTATTTTTTATTATTCTTTCTTTTATCTTTCAGCTTTTCCCTTCACCTCAACCTACCTCAACTTCAATGTTACTATCGTCATAATTGCCAGCATGATTCCGATGATCCAGAAACGGGTTACAATTTTGGCTTCGTGATAACCTTTCTTTTGATAATGGTGGTGCAGCGGCGACATCAGGAAAATCCTCCGTCCTTCGCCAAATTTCTTTTTGGTATACTTAAAATAAGATACCTGCATAATTACCGACACCAGTTCTACCAGGAAGATTCCACATAAAATCGGGATCAAAAGTTCTTTACGAATCATTAATGCAAATGCTGCTATAATGCCTCCTATGGCTAAACTTCCGGTATCACCCATAAAAATCTGGGCGGGATAAGAGTTGTACCAAAGGAAACCCACACATGCGCCGACAAATGCGCCTGCAAAAATCATCAGCTCCGCCGAATTGGGGATATACATGATATTCAGGTAATCGGCCATTATCGTATTACCCGATACATAAGCCAAAATACCCAGTGTGATCCCAATTACCGCTGAGGTTCCGGTAGCTAACCCATCAATACCATCGGTAATATTAGCTCCGTTCGAAACTGCTGTAATAATAAATACGGTAAAAGCCAGGAATATGATAAAAGCATATTTCTGGTAATCGCCACCCAAAAACTTTAGTACCTTGGCGTAATCGAACTCATTGTTCTTATAAAAAGGCATATTGGTCTTGCTGGATTTCACATCCTGGGTATAATAGAACGTTTCGCCTTTTTGACGCAGTACCATTGGCACAGACGAAGTGTTTTTAACATTATCCTGAACGGTTTCCCTTACCACTATATTTGGGTGAAAATACATCGTAGTACCTACAATCAGTCCGAGTCCTACCTGGCCAACCACTTTAAAACGGCCAGCTAAACCCTCTTTATTTTTTTTAAAAACTTTGATATAATCATCCAAAAACCCAATTGCACCCATCCAGATCGTGGTGATGATCATTAAAATCACATAGATATTGGAAATATTGGCAAATAGTAAGGTAGGGATCAGAATACCTAACAGGATAATAATACCACCCATGGTAGGGGTACCCTGTTTTTGCATCTGGCCTTCCAAGCCTAAATTCCTTACCGTTTCGCCTACTTGTTTTTTATGCAGAAAATCAATCAGCCTGCGACCATATACCGTAGTGATGACCAGTGATAAAATAATGGAAATAGAAGCACGGAAGGTTATATACTGGAACAACCTCAATCCGGGGATATCGTAATGCTTATGCAGGTATTCGAATAATAAATATAACATTAGCTGATTGGTTTTAGTTGTTCAAGTAAAATTTCTTTATCATCAAAATGGTTCCTTACGCCATTAATTTCCTGGTATTTTTCATGACCTTTACCCGCAACCAGAATAATATCTCCAGGTTTTGCCAAATGACAGGCTGTTTTTATAGCTTCTCTTCTATCTAGAATGGATAAGGTTTTACGCTTATTAGTGGGCGATACCCCTTCTTCCATTTCACTGATAATCGTTTGCGGATCTTCAGTACGCGGGTTATCAGAAGTTAAAATCACTTTATCGCTCCAATCGCAGGCCACCTGTGCCATGATCGGGCGTTTGGTTTTATCACGATCCCCACCACAACCGATTACGGTAATTACCTGTTCGGTTCCCTTACGGATATTGGCGATGGTACTCAATACATTCTGCACGGCATCGGGAGTATGGGCATAATCTACAATACCGATAATCTTATCTTCTGATGTAATGTAATCGAACCTTCCCTCGGCTCCTGACAAACGGCTCAACAGCGTTAGTACCTTTAACTTATCCTGTTCGAGTAAAACTGCTGTTCCGTAAACTGCCAAAAGGTTATAGGCATTAAAAGAACCAACGAGTTTGAAATAAACATCTTCGTTATCGATATCTAAATGCAAACCACTAAACTGGTTTTCGATAATTTTTGCTTTAAAATCGGCCAGTTGCTTAAGCGCATACGTTTTTTTATATGCTTTTGTGTTCTGCAACATCACCAAACCGTTTTTATCGTCGATGTTGGTCAATGCAAATGCCGATTTAGGCAAGCCGTCGAAAAATGCCTTTTTAGCTTTCAGATAAGCATCAAAGGTTTTATGAAAATCCAGGTGATCGTGTGTGATATTTGAAAAAACACCTCCCGCAAATGTCAATCCCTCAATACGGTGTTGTGATACCGCATGCGAACTTACTTCCATAAAGCAATAATCGCAGCCTGCATCAACCATCTGCCTTAACAGTTCGTTCAATGCAATCGGATTGGGCGTAGTATGAGTTGCGGTAACAACTGTCTCGTTGATATAATTTTCAACCGTTGATAAAAGCCCGGTTTTATATCCTAACTCTTTGAATAATTTGAAAAGGATTGTGGCGATGGTGGTTTTCCCATTGGTTCCGGTAATGCCGATCAGTTTTAAATCTGCCGACGGATTTCCGAAATAATTACCCGCCATAATGCCCAGGGCCACCGAAGTATTTTCTACTTTAACATAGGTTACGGTAAAATCATCGATCTCTGGCAGATTTTCACATACAATTACCGCTGCACCCTGTTTTACGGTTTGATCGATAAACTGATGCCCATCTGCTAAAGTTCCAACTACAGCAAAGAAAACATCATCTTTCCCTACATTACGCGAATCAAAATTAAGCGCATTGATTTCCCTATCGGTTTTTCCAACCAATTCTTTAATCGTTACGCCATAAAGTAAATCCTGTAATTGCATTTTTTATTCTTGTATTAGCAAGCAATAGTTATCGAGTATTGAGACCTTAAACCTTTCTACCCTCAACTCTCTACCTTAATTCAACTCTATTTGTACACCAACTCCCTTACCCACCTTTGTTCCGGCGATAATGGATTGGCTAACTACTTTTCCTGACCCAAGGACTTTGGTTTTTAAACCGGCATTACCCAAAAGGTATAATGCATCTTTAAGGCCCATCCCCGATACGTTTGGCATTACACCTTTACGTTCGTTATTCTCCTGAAAAATTGTTCCGGCACTGGTATCTATAATATTATAATACTCCGATTTAGAAGCAAAAAGCGGTTTAAAACCAAACGCTTTATACACTTTCTGAGTAGCTTTGCTCTGTCCTGCTTTTGTTGGCGGATTACCTGTGTTCCCCACTAAACGGGTCGGCATATCATTATACATCTGCATATCGCTGGCATAAATACGGTCGGCAATCTCCCTGAACACCGGACCAGATACTGTAGCACCATAATAAGCCCCTTTTGGATCGTTGATTACCACAATCAGGGAATATTTGGGTTTATCAGCCGGGAAATACCCCACAAAAGATGCCTGATATTGTTTATTGGCCTTATATCCTTTATTCGCATCAGCTACCTGCGCAGTACCTGTTTTACCCGCAATCGGATATAACGGATTGTAAACCACCTGCTTTCCACTACCCTCTGTTACTACCCCTTCAAGCATTTTCTTAATTTTGCTTAAAGTAACATCTGAACAGATTTTATCATTGATTACCCTAGCTTTAAACTGCTCTATCGGGTTACCCAGTCTTCTGATCTCTTTTACAAAAATTGGCGCTACCATTTTTCCATTATTAGCCACCGCATTATATAGGGTTAGCATCTTTAATGGTGTTAACTGCATTTCGTAACCATAAGCCATCTGCGGAAGGGTCATGTTTTTATTCCAGCTTCTGTTGGTTTTAGGATTTTTAACCACCGGCACGGCCTCTCCAGGGATCTGCAAGTCCATTTTCTGGTTCAAATGCCAATCATACAGGTGATCGGTAAATTTTATCGGATCGTTACCATAGTGCATATTGATCAGCTTTGCTATTGCAGCATTCGAAGAAGTTTCAAAGGCTTTTTTCGCGGTAACTGTTTCAATTTTCGGGTGAGAATCTGTGATCAGCTTTCCAGGGATCTGGTAATACCCCGTCCCGATCATTGTATTGGTATCAATAAGCTTATCTTCCAAAAGTGCCATGTAAGAAGCCAGTTTAAAAGTTGATCCCGGATCCTGATTACCCGCAATCGCATAATTAAACTTTTCTTTATATACGCCTTCTTCTACTTTAGAAAAATTGGCCACCGCACGGATCTCGCCTGTTGCCACTTCCATCAATATCACCGTACCGTGATCGGCTTGCGATTTGATCAGCTGTTTTTCTAAAGCACTTTGCGCTAAATCCTGCATGTTCACATCAATGGTGGAGATAATATCTGCACCATCTTTCGGCGCCACCTCAGCCTCTTCATTCACCGGGATGTAAACCCCACCTGCAATGCGCTGCATCAATCTCTTTCCGGTTTCACCGTTAATGTATTCCTTATACGCCCCCTCTAAACCTACACCGTTTTTAACATTCTCATTTTTATAACCGATGGTACGTGCAGCCAAAGCCTGAAAAGGAAGAATACGCTTGTTTTGTTGAACAGCGATTAAACCTCCACTAAACTTTCCGATGTTATATAAAGGAAAAGTCCTGATTGTTTTAAGATCAGCATAACCCACTTTACGGTGGATCAACAGGTAACGGGCACTATCCTGACGGCCTTTGCGCAGATAACGGGCATATTCTTTAGCAGTTTTATCCTGAAAAAGCTGCGAAAGTTTAAAACCCAGCGAATCCACTTTTTCATCGAACACTTTACTATCAGCAATACCGCCAGCGAACATATCCATACGCAGTTCATATTCCGGTATAGAAGTAGCCAATAAACTGCCGTCGTTAGAATAAATATTCCCACGGGTAGCCTCTACGTTAACGTAGCGTGTAGAAAGACTATCTGCCATAGCTTTCCATTTTTTTCCCTGTACAAACTGCACCTGACCGAGGCGTAAAAACACCGCGAAAGCAAAAAGCACAATTAAGCCAAATGCCAGATATACACGAAGCAAGATGTTTGCTCTAATATTCATCGCTTTTAACAATTATTTTTTTTGGTGGTTCAATCAGTTCTTTTATCCCAAGGGTATCAACCTTTTTGGCAACCTCTGTTAATTTACTTTTAAACATAAGGTCGGCCTTTAACGATTTATACTCCCATCGTAATTCTTTTACTTCTTTATTTAATTTATCAATACGGCGAACATTGTTTACCGCAAAGTGGCTGTTGGCAATGTATACCATTCCCAAAAGGGCTAAAAAACACAAATAAGGCAGAGCATCAGTTGCCGCCTCTTTACTTACTAATCCATCATTAAAAAGCTTGCTGATAAATGAATTACTATCCATTTTTTCTTCAGCAGTTTTTGGCCGCTTAGGCGCAGCTTTCAGCTCTGGTTCAGGCCCAATCTCTTCTTCCTCTATCTCTTCCCTAAACCTGTTCATATCTTTTCTGCAATTCTAAGTTTCGCACTGCGGGCCCTGTTGTTGCGGGCAATTTCCTCATCAGTGGCAATAATCGCTTTACGTGTAATTACATTAAATGGCTTTTGCTGATTTCCGAAGAAATCTTTTTCTACCTCGCCCTGGAATTTACCTTTGGCCATAAAATTTTTAACCGGTCTATCTTCCAGCGAATGGTAGGACATCACCACCAAATGACCGCCCGGTTTTAACACCTCAGCGGCTTGCTGTAAAAAATCTTCAAGCACCTGGATTTCAGCATTCACCTCTATACGCAGCGCCTGAAAAACTTGCGCCAGGTATTTATTTTCTTTTCCTTTCGGGATATAAGCTGCAATAGCCGATTTCAAACTATCGATATCGGTGAAAGGCTGCTCCAAACGCGAAGTAACAATGGCACGCGCCAATGATTTTGCATTTTTTACCTCCCCGTAAATCCCAAAAATTTTATGCAGCTTATCTTCTGTGTAGGTATTCAGGATCTGCGCAGCGGTTAAATCGCGGTGTTGATCCATACGCATATCAAGATCAGCATTATGACGGATGGAAAAACCACGTTGCGGCACATCAAACTGATGTGATGAAACACCAAGATCAGCCAGAATACCATCAACCTGCCTGAAACCTTTTAAACGGAGGTTATTTTTTAAGAAACCAAAATTCTGATCGATAAAAACAAACCGTTCGTCAGCAGGAATATTGGCTTGCGCATCTGGATCCTGATCAAAGGCTATTAATCTTCCTTTCGGACCCAAATGCTTTAAAATTTCTTTAGAATGGCCGCCGCCACCAAAAGTAACATCCACATATACCCCATCCGGTTTAATATTTAAACCATCAATACAAGGCTGCAACATCACAGGAACATGGTAATTATTCGCCATCTGCACCTCCTTTCTTATCACCCATTACTTTTTGGGCAAGGCTAGCAAAATTGGCCGGGACATCATCAAAAATATCTTCGTAAGATTTTTTGTCCCACACCTCGATTCGATCCAATTGACAGGCAAGCACAAGATCGTTACCAATACCTGCATATTCCACCAATGATTTAGGTAAAAGCACACGGCCGGCTGCATCAAGCGAAAGCTCGGTTGCCCCACGCGTAAAAGCCCTTACAAAGGCACGGTTTTCCTGATCGTAAATATTAAGCTTGGCAAGATCGGCCACAACAGCATCCCAAACTTGCTTAGGATAGATTACCAGGTTTTTCTCAAAACCGCGGTTGATAATGAGCCCATCATTTTCGGCATTAGGCAATTGTTTCTTAAGCGCAGCTGGCACCATAAGGCGGCCCTTTGCGTCAAGTTTACAATCGAATTCTCCTAAAAGTTGGGTCATAGTGGTATCTACACTTTTTATCTAGTGTAAAAGTAAAGAGTTCTACCACTTTTTACCACTTTTTACCACAAAAAAGTTTTCCACATCCTTTTTGTTACATTAATGGCCTCACAATATACTTATAATAAACCATTCAACACACCTAAAATCCCATTAAACACTGATAATTAGCCAATTAAAAATATTTCAAAGCAATGTGTCACGTCCGCCCATTTTTGCCCATATTTTTCAATTTCTGAGCAAAAAGCGCTCATTTATAGTCTTTAAAAGGTAGGAGATCGGCCCATTTTTACTTCAGTTTAAATCGAATGTGGGTGAAAAGTACAGCCACAAAAATTCCAGTACCTAGCTAAAAGATTACGCAAACGTTTGCCCGTTATTTTGTCTTTCTTTATCGGTTCTTTATCTCTAATTTGGTGGGTAACCAAAACAAAAAAGCCCAAATGATAACCAAATTTCTAAAAATTTCACTCGCGCTGAGCATCAGCTATTCTATTTGCTTTGCCCAGCGACCCCAAACCAAGCGCCTAACCTCAAACCATATTATCCCAAAACCATTATCGGTGAATGCCAGTCAGGGGACATTTGAGCTCAAACCAAACACAACATTTTATTATACTAAGGATGCACTTGCACCAATCGGCGTATTCACCGCCTTATTAAAAAGCAGTACAGGCATTAATTTTAAAGCCACTCCCTTAAAAAATGAAAAGGAAGGCATCCTCTTCATTACATCTGATACCTTGAATAGCCTGGGCAATGAAGGCTATCACTTAAAGATCAGTCCACAATCTATCCGGGTTTATGCCAAAACAGGAGCAGGGATTTTTAATGCCACACAAACCTTAAGGCAGCTCCTGCCAAGCCAGATCGAAAGCAAAAAGAACAGTAAAGCAAATTGGACGATCCCCTGCGGCGAAATTACCGACAAGCCCCGTTACAGCTGGCGCGGATACATGCAGGATGTAAGCCGAACTTTTTACGGCGTAGGTGTAATGAAGAAATATATGGATGTAATGGCACTTTATAAATTAAATGTGCTCCATCTGCACTTAACTGACGATCAGGGCTGGAGGATCGAGATCAAGAAATATCCTAAACTTACTTCTAAACAAACAACAGTTTTTGATGCAAGCTCAAAACAGCCTGCCGAAAGAAGCGGTTTTTATACCCAGGAACAAATCCGCGAGCTGGTTAAATACGCAGCAGCACGCAACATCAGGATCATTCCAGAAATTGATGTCCCGGGACATTCGTGGCCGACAGTACTGGCCTACCCTGAACTTGGGGTAAACCAGAACCGCAAACCCGATTATATCTTTCCGTTTTTAGATTCCTGGTCGCATTGGGGCAATCAGTTTACACCGAATACCCTGGATCCGACTAACGAAAAGGTTTACGAATTTTTGGATGGCGTATTTACCGAACTTGCCCAGTTATTCCCAGCAGAGTACATTCACTTTGGCGGTGATGAAGTGCGCCATGTGCTGTGGGAGAAGGAACCGCATGTGCAAGCTTTTATGAAAGAAAAATCGCTTAAAAACACCAATGAATTGCAAAGTTATTTTGTGAGCCGGATATCGGCCATTATCAAACAAAAGGGTAAAAAACCGATCGGCTGGAACGATATTTTAAGCGATGCGAAAAACCTGACGAAAGAAACGGCAATCATGTCGTGGTTGGGCGACGAGGCTATCGCCGATGCAGCGAAAAATGGTTTTTATGCAGTGGCTACCCCTACCGATCCTTTTTATTTCGACATTACCCAGGCCGACCGGAATGATGGCACGATGAGCGACCTCGCTTATGGCAATATCAATTCATTAGAAAAAGTATACAATTACGAGCCAGAAACCGGATTAAGCCCCGAGGAAGGCAAATTTGTTCTGGGCGTACAGGCCAACCAATGGACTGCGATTACCCAGGAGCTTAAGGATATGAACGTGCAGAATTTTCCAAGGCTTTTGGCGCTTGCCGAAATTGGCTGGATCCCAAAAGGGAAACGCGATCTGGAAAATTTCAAAGGTCGCCTTGAACTAAATCTGAACCGCCTTGATGCAGTAAAAATCGACTATTATAAACCGGGCGGATACATTACAGGAAAATGGGGACCGCAGCAATTGGGCAACGATTATCAGAACTTAGAATGGGATGTAACGAAAAAAACCTATTCTGACGGAAGGATTATGGCCGGCTTTTATTACACCAGCGGAGCTAATTTTATGGAGATCAAAAAAGTAGAGCTTTTGGAAAACGGAAAAGTGGTTGCACAGGATGAGCATCCAGGGATTGCCGATAAATTTAGGGGGACGCACAAAACCAAAAGCTTTTTGTACCATTTGGAACTAAACCATTATAACCCAAAAGCGAAATACACGTTAAGGGCCATTGTAAAAGGAATCAATGGAACAGACAGCAACGGAAATTTCACCTATAATTTAAGCCCTTATAATCGGTTGAACGTGGTTGAGCCGGGGAAATAACTGCTTTATTTCTAATTATCACTAATGCGCAAACTGACTTATTTAGACTCATTAAAAATAATTTGCATCAATGCAGTTAAAATGATTTCTTTGTAGGCGAAAACCATTTCCCCTTAAACAATGAGAAGTAAGGGGAATATCACGCTCAATAATGAAATCAGAAAATCAACCCAAAAGATTAAACTGGGCAAAACATCAAAAAAGATGGTTTGGCAAATGGCATTTATACCTTGGCATTATCGCCGGGGGAATTGTTGCTTTTGTTGGCCTTACCGGCAGTATTCTTGTTTTTCAGGATGATATTGACCGTGCTTTAAACCCCGAGCTTTTCGAAGTGGTTGCCCAAAAACAAAAATTACCTGTGGAAGAAATTGTACCCTTAGTTAGAAAGAATAACCCAAAGTTAAAAATAGATTATTTTTTCCTGGGCGAGGTGAAAAATCCCAACGAGGCCTACAGCACAACAAACCTTAAAACAAATGAGCAGACTTTTATCAATCCATATAATGGGAAAATAAGTGGAAAAAGAATTTATACCAGCTCTTTTATCAGGGTAGTTACCGAATTGCACAGAACTTTGCTTATTCCCGTTGCGGGAAGGTATATCTGTGGCCTGGCATCGCTCTGTCTTTTAATCTTAACCATTTCAGGGCTTCGTTTATGGATTCCAAAGAAATGGAAACAATTAAAATCAGTGCTAACAGTTAGGTTTCGCGGTTCTTTTAAAAGACAGAATTACGACTGGCATAATTCGTTGGGCTTTTACTCCTCTCCCATTGTAGCAATACTGAGTTTAACGGGATTTTCGATTACTTTTTCTACGCTGGTTATACCGCTGCTGTTCTTATTGAGTGGAAAATCGCCACAGGGTGTTGCAAAATTATTGGGTGCAAAATCAGCATGGAATGTACAGGCAACTCCATTGCCGCTTACAGCTATTGTTGGTGCAGCAAAAGAAAAAATGCCCAATGCTTACATCGGCGGTATTGCCTTCCCGGCAGATAAAACGGGCACCTATCGCCTTGATATGGTAAGCGGAAACCTTCCGAAAGTTGGAAAACGGGAGATGCTGATTGTAGATCAGTATACAGGAAAAACTTTATTGAACAGCCGGAAGGATTTCCCGAACGTGGGCAATGCTTATCTGAGCTGGTTAACTCCGATCCACTATGGTAGTTTCGGTGGAAGGCCTACACAGGTGATTGCCGTTATTGCCGGTTTAATACCTCTGGCTCTTTTCATTACAGGATTCATTATCTGGTGGCCGCGTTATAAAAAGCAAAAGAAGGGAAAGAAAAAGCAATTGGCATTAGATGGGCATCAAGAAACTCCTATAACTGACAAAGCGCTACAACCAGCAAAAAGTAAATTGCCCCTTCCAAAATTGGGAAGATATTTTATTATTCAATTTGTATCAGGGTTAAAATATGCATCGGTTATTCTCCCAATTAGTTTCGTAATGGGTGCCTTATATGGTCTTCCTTCAGGTATCATTATCCAGCCGGCTATTTTTGTGGTGGCTTTTAGCTGCGTGATGGTCTGTTTGAATTTTATATGCGCTTTACTATCAGAAATGTTTAATATTCTATTTCTTTGGCCATTTAAGAAAGGGAGCCATAAAGTGACAAGGTATTTTGCCTTATCTACGGCATTTTTGGTATGCTATTTAGCCGTTTATATGTTACTGCTGAATACTGGATTCGAAGTTTTTTAGTTTAACCCTTGTTTTAGCCAGCTGTGGTGTCAGATGTTACCATCTGACACTTAACATAGCGTTTATTTATTTTGCAGGAGTAATCACGATTTTCCTAAATTCGATTGGTGCATGATCGCCCTGTAGATAAATCGGGCCTGGTTCGCCTTCGTTACTATCCAATGCCCCTCCGGTAATGCCCGGAATTTCCTGATTACTGATAATGGTTTTACCATTGGCCACTACGGTTACCAAACGGCCAACAAGGGTAATATCATAGCTTTGCCATTCATCCGGACCTAGAGTTGCCATTTCATTGGGCGACAAAAACCCATAAATACCACCGAACAACACACTGTTTGGATGGGCATCTTTTTTACTGTCTTCGATCTGTACCTCATAACGGCCCCTCAGATATGTCCCGCTATTCCCTCCTTTTGCATATTTAAATTCGACATGGAGTTTGAAATCATTAAACTTTTCTTCAGTGATGAGGTTTGACCCGGGTTTAGGACTGGTAAGGATGCCGTTTTTCACAATCCATTGATTTTGCCCGCTGGCTTTCCAGCCTGCAAGATCTTTACCGTTAAACAGGTTAATCGGCTTGGCCCATGTAGGCATAGCTGTTCTTTTCAAATATGGAGCTTTAACGCCTTTCCAGCTATATTGTTTGCCATTACAATCGGTCATTGTGCCCTGGATTCCAGTACCTGTCAAATTCCCATCGACCATGAGGTTCGATGTACCGCTTTCCCATTGTGGCGGGATTTCAAATTTAAACTTTCCATCGGCAAATTTAACTTCAGAAACCGGACGGGCACTGCCGGCAGTAGATACAAAATAGCCGACCAATGTTTTTACGCCAGAAAGTTTTACTTCGAGCCAGGCTGGTGCCGGTTTTCCGTTTACCTCAACTGTGATATCCCAACGGCCTATCAGGTCAGCAGGCTCGGCTGCAAGTAGCATACGCTTAGGTTCTGCAGTTGCTGCAGCAAAAGTTTTTTCAGGCATAGCCGCAATTAGCATGCAGCCCATACCGAACAAAAAGATATTTTTTCTCATCAATGTAATTTATTTATTAGGGTCCTTATTTATCTTAAGACCGCCATTAATTGGGAAACCAAGATAATTATTATTCAATATAGAATTTATTTTTTTAAGGGCAATAACTTTAAGGAAATGGCATTATTTCGGGCAATTTGCAACAGATCATCACACAAATCACCTGATCGTAGTCTTTATTTTTTATCGCGATAAATGTCAACAGAAATAATAAAAATTATTTTTTGTTTATTTCATTGTATCAAGATTTTTACTAATTTACACCTACCAAATTAAATATCGGTGTAACCACCAAATAACAAACAACTATTAACCTTAACCTTTAATTACTTATTAATTAAAGACTAAAACTTTATTGTTCATCGCATAGATCACCATTATTCATTTAGTGGATGCATAAAACGTTTTACGTCCTTCTTTCATGAGCAAAAGGCCTTTAGTTAGAGAGATTGTTTCTGGTACCGAAATTTAACTGAGGACATTATTAAACTAAACTAAACCAACAAATTGTATGAAAATGAGGAAAATTTATTCCGCAATCAGCGCCCTAGAGATCAAATTTCCTAGCGCAACCAGAGGCCTGCGGAACCTGACACTCGTAGCTGTTGCTGGCCTTGGCTTACAAAATGCCGCCAAGGGCGAAGACATTGCAAGCAACAAAAAGATTATTCCAATTCCATTCGCCATGCTAAACCATCCTAATAGCATCAGCGAAAGGCTATCCAAAACGATTAGTGGATTAGTAACTGATGAAACAGGGCTTCCACTACCCGGCGCAACGGTGGTGGCCAAGGGAACCAATGCTAAAACACTCACAGGACCTGATGGAAAGTTCGTGTTAACCGTTCCCGATAACGCCACAGTATTGGTGGTTTCTTATATCGGCATGAATTCGCAGGAAGTAAACATCAGCAACCTGACCAATGTGACCATTAAGTTACTTCCATCAGGTAATTCGAATTTAACTGAAGTAGTGGTTACCGCTTTAGGTGTAAAAAGGGAAAAAAGGGCACTTACTTTTGCTGCTCAGCAACTCGCAGGCACCGAATTAACCAAGGCCGGAAGTCCGAATTTCATGGAGGCTTTGAGTGGTAAAGCTGCCGGCGTTGATGTGGGAATTAGTAACTCCGGCGTTGGCGGTTCGACAAAAACGGTACTAAGGGGTTCTAAATCAATTACAGGAAATAGTGAAGCACTGTTCGTTATTGATGGGGTTCCTGTTGTAAACAATAAAGGCGGGCAGCCGGGCTCTTATGGTGGTACCGATGGCGGCGATGGTCTTTCTGCGTTAAACCAGGATGATTTTGAATCCGTTACCATCTTAAGGGGAGCAAACGGAGCCATTTTATATGGCAGCCAGGGTGCAAATGGCGTAATTTTAATCAACACTAAAAAAGGCCAGAACGGCAAAATCGCTATTGCTTTAAATTCTACCTTAAATTTTAGCCAGGCTGCGACATTACCTGAATTCCAGTTTAATTATGGCGCAATAGCCGGTAGCGATTACAGCTGGTCTAAAACCAAAGGAGATTATCAAAGCAACTACATTGATGATTTTTTTCAGACCGGGGTAAATACCATTAATTCAATATCGGTGTCTGGAGGAAATGAGCGGACTACTACCTATTTCTCTTATGGAAATAACAACGCATCAGGCATTGTGCCTACCAGTACTTATAATAAACATAATGTTACCTTAAGCCAGGAAACAAAATTATTTAACGATAAACTTACACTAAGTGGAAACGTGAGGTTCTCTTATGAGAAATCAAAGAACCGTCCTGGTGCAGGTTACTACAACAACCCGTTAACGGGGTTATATTTATTCGCCAGGGAAAGAAATTTTGATGATTACAAAACCAACTATCAAAAATTTAGCGACACCAGAAACCTGTATGTACAAAACTGGTATTCAACTGAAGAAAAACAGAACAACCCTTATTGGGAATTAAATAACGATCCTAAACTTTCCACCAGCAACAGGGTTATTGCAACGGCAAAAGCATCTTATGCATTTTTACCCCATTTTAAATTTGATGTACGTGGAAACATTGATTATAACGACAGGTTATTAGACTACCGTTATGCTGCGGGCGGCAACTCGGTTAGCGTAAGTTCTAACGGTACATGGAATTATGCCAAATATAATGACAAGGCCTTATATGGTGATGCTATTGTAAGCTATGACAACAATTTTGGCAAATTCAGCCTGAATGGTGTGGCGGGAGGAAGTATCCAGGATTATACATTTAACGATGGGATGATTTTTGCCAATGGCACAACACCACTACAATACCCTAACTTTTTCAGTTTCGCAAACCTGCCTTATAACCTGGTGATCAATCAGACCTATAGCAGGGTTCAGAAACAGGGCTTATTTGCCAATGCGTCTTTAGGATTCAAAGATATGATTTATGTAGATCTGTCAGGGCGTAATGACTGGGCCTCTACCCTGGCAACAACCGGGAACGACTCCTATTTTTATTATTCTGCGGGACTTTCTGCCGTAATCAGCCAGATGTTAAGCCTGCCGAAAGAAATTAGTTTCCTTAAATTAAGGGCATCTACCTCGCAGGTTGGAAATGAGGTACCCTATAACATCGTAAACCCTGGTAATGTAATCGGCGGTGCAGGCGGACCGAACGGTATCGGGGGAATTACCAGAAATACACAGACACCTTTTGCGACATTGGTACCTGAAAAAATAATCAGTAACGAAATTGGATTAGAAGGCCGCTTCCTAAACGATAGGTTAAGTATCGATTTTACCTATTATAAAAACACCAGTACCAATCAGTTTCTATCTTTGCCGGCTCCTTCTGGCTCGGGTTATACCTTTTACTACGTGAACGCGGGTAAAGTGACTAACCAGGGTTTTGAGCTGACATTGGGCGGAGATCCAATAAAAAACGAGAATTTCAAGTGGAATACAACAATTAACCTATCGCAGAACAAAAACAAGATCGTTGAACTGATCGCCGATAATCCTACTTATCAGGTAGGTAGCGATAGCGAAGGTTTTAATTCCATCATTAAAGCCGGCGGGTCTTTCAACGACTTATATATTTACAAATTTGCACGCAATGCATCTGGTCAGATTATATTGGATGATGCAGGAAAACCCACTAAGGCTGCAACTCAGGAATATGTTGGAAATGTAAATCCAAATCTCATCACGGGCTGGAATAACACATTCACCTACAAAAACTTCAGTTTAAGCGCTTTGGTAGCGGCTAAGTTCGGCGGTGTTGCTTTTTCTAAAACAGAAGCTTTCCTTGATTCTTATGGCGTTAGCAAAAGAAGCGGCGAGGCTAGAGATGCAGGGAGTATTCCAATTAATGCCATTAAAGGCACTACCCCGCAAACCTCGATTGACCCTACGTTGTACTATTCAACAATCGGCGATAGAAATGGAATTATGGAGCCTTATGTATTCTCAAGGACCAATGTTCGTTTAGCGCAGGTATCACTTGCTTATACTATTCCTGTTAAAGGTTCGGCAATTAAATCGGCGTCTGTTTCCTTAATCGGCCGTAACTTATTTTTCTTCTATAAAAAATCACCTTTCGATCCCGAGCAAGCGATGAGTACAAGCAATAGCATGCAGGCAAACGACGTTTTTGCAGTACCTGGTACACGTTCTTACGGGCTAAATCTTAAGTTAAACTTCTAATATCTTAAATAATGAAAAAATTATGTTTAATGGTGCTTGCTTTGATCTTACTCAACTCCTGCACTAAGAATTTCGAAGAGATAAATACAAATCCGAATCAAATATCTGACAAGATGTTAGAGCAGGATTTTAACCTGGTTGGATCTTCCTTCTCGGGTATGTTATTTAACCTGATGGGGCACCAGATTGAAGAAGATCTGTGTTATGATAACTGGATGGGATATATGGGTACGCCAACCCCTTTTGTAGCGAATGTTAATAATACAACCTATTACCTGCGTTGGATTGATGCTTATTGGAACCGTATATACGGTAGCGTGATGTCTCCGTCAAAACAGGTAATAGAGCTTTCCGTAGAAAAAAAGCTGCCTCTATTTGGCGATTGGGCTAAATTAGTGAGGATATTGGCGATATCTAAATTAACGGCCATTTACGGTCCTGTAATCTATTCCAACTATGGTACTGCAGGTTTAGGTTCGATCAAATACGACAAAGAGTCGGATTTGTACAACAATATGTTTACCCAGTTGGATCAGATCGAAACCAACTTCAAAGCCAACACCTCCTATATCGGCTTTACCAAATTCGATCCCAGCTATAAAGGAAACATTGCTTCATGGTTAAAATTACTCAATTCAGTACGACTGCGTTTGGCTATGCGCCTGGTTAAGGTTAGCCCTGCATTAGCGAAAACTCAAGGAGAAAAAGCCCTTGCCGATCCTGCCGGATTAATTACCACCAATGCCGAGAATTTTCTGATCTCGTTGAATGGGGAGGTTATGCCTGTTTCGATGATTAGTTTTGACTGGAACGATACCCGTATGGGTGCAACCATGGAATCATTTCTGGTAGGGCTGAAAGATGGGCGCATCACCAAATATTTTGCTGAGGTAAGTGATGCAACCTTAGCTGCTGACCATCCAACATACAAATATAAAGGTATCCGCGGAGGTGCTTACATCAATGCCAAAGATGATAGGGTACCATACTCTACGGTGAGCACAGATTTCAAATCTGCCCAAAACAGAAGAGGTTTTACCGCATCGGAAACTGCGTTTTTAAAAGCGGAAGCGGCTTTAAGGGGATGGGTAAACGCGGGGGATGCCAAAACAAATTATGAAAATGGGGTACGCCTCTCGTTTGCAGACTGGGGAGCAGCCGGTGTTGACGCCTACCTTGCCGATGCAACAAGTAAACCAATCAACTACGTTGACCCAAAAGACAGCAGGAATAATTTCACAGCACTTTCTACCATTACAGTAGCCTGGAATGCAGCAGATGGCAATGAACTGAAACTGGAAAAAATCATCACCCAAAAATACCTGGCTACTTTTACCAATACTTTAGAGGCCTGGGTAGATTTCAGGAGGACAGGCTATCCTAAAATCCCACACGTTGCCAAAAACGACAGCAGTCCGGATTGGGGTGTTATTGCCTCCGACCAATGGATAAAAAGGCTGGTTTTTGTGCCTGCAGAAAGAACTGGGAATGCTGCTGCTGTTGGAGAAGCAGCAACTTTTTTAAGCTCGGGCAAAGACGATATTGCCTCGCGCTTATGGTGGGATACTACCACAGCAAGCAATTTTTAAATTTTAAGATCATAAACAACAAGGCCCCTGCAGATTATAAATCCGCAGGGGCCTTGTCGTTTATTTTAGATTTTTTGTTTTATCCGTTTATGGCTTTAACACCCGGTAATTCTTTACCTTCCATATATTCAAGCAAAGCACCACCACCGGTAGAAACATAGCTTACCTCATCTTCTAAACCAAATTTAGCAATCGCTGCAGCCGAATCGCCACCACCGATCAATGAGAAGGCACCGTTATCTTTAGTAGCCGCCACAACCGCTTCTGCAACTGCCTTGGTGCCTACCTGGAAACTTTCCATTTCGAAAACACCCATCGGGCCGTTCCATAATAAAGTTTTAGAGTTTTTGATGACATCCTGGAACAAAGCAACTGATTTAGGGCCGATATCCAGTCCCATCCAGTCTGCAGGGATCTCACCAGAAGTCACATCTTTTTTATCTGCATCATTTGCAAAACGGTCAGCAATTACCGTATCAACAGGCAAAATCAGGTTCACACCTTTAGCTTTTGCTTTTTCGATCAGTTCTAAAGAAAGTTCCTGTTTATCTGCTTCTAATAATGAAGTACCGATTTCTCCGCCCTGTGCTTTGGCAAAAGTATATGCCATACCACCACCGATAATCAGGTTATCTACTTTATCTAATAATTTTTCGATCAAAAGAATTTTGTCAGATACTTTAGCACCGCCCATAATGGCTGTAAATGGTCTTTCTGCATGGTTCAGGATTTTCTCTGCATTTTCCACTTCCGAGGCCATTAAATAACCGAAATATTTTGCATCAGGGAAAAACTGCGCAATAATAGAAGTTGAGGCATGTGCACGGTGTGCTGTACCAAAAGCGTCGTTTACATAAACATCACCTAATTTTGATAATTTTTCGGCGAAGGCAACATCACCTTTTTCTTCTTCTTTGTAGAAACGAAGATTTTCCAACAATAAAACTTCACCTGGTTTTAAATCAGCTGCCTGTTTTACCGCGCTTTCGCCAATACAATCCTCAGCAAATTTAACTTCAACACCTACCAAAGCAGATAAATCAGCTAAGATATGTTTTAACGAATATTTATCGGTCGGTCCATCTTTCGGACGGCCTAAGTGCGACATTAAAATAACCGAACCACCATCTTTTAAAATTTTAGAAATGGTTGGCAAAGCAGCCCTGATCCTTTTATCATCGGTGATTTTAAATTCATCATCCAAAGGCACATTAAAATCTACCCTGATTAAGGCTTTTTTATCTTTAAAGTCGAACTGGTCAATTGTATTCATATTTAATTATTTTGATTTTAAGTTTAATTTCATTTCGTAATGGAACCCGATACCGGGGATATCAAATTCAGGCGATTCGGTCGTAAAACCGATCTTTTTGTAAAAGGCGGCCGCCGTTGAGCGGGCATTGCACCATAAATAATCGGTATTGTATTCTTTGAGGTACTCAATGGCAAAAGTAACCAATGCAGCACCGTAGCCCTTCCCTCCTTCTTCGGGATGGGTAGCCATGCCACGGAGCTGATAGCCCTCGCCTTCGTCAGGAAAAAAATCGTTACGCATAAAAGTGGCAATAGATTTTATCTCTCCATCTTTTAAAAAGCCAAGGTGAAAGGTATCATAAGCCAGATCGCCATCGAAAACACATGCTTCAAATGGTTTGCCATTGCGTAAAACCAGGCTTCTTAAAGGTAGAACTTCTTCCGGGAGAATAAATTTGACCATACTTTTTTTATCAGTTAGCTTATGCCTGATCTCAGGATATTGCTATAGAGTGCGCCGCAAACGTTTGCAAAGTTAATAAAGCAATTGAAACTCAATAATTATAATGCACAGAAAGTGCTAACATTTTGGGGACAAATTCCTTAAAACAGTTATTTTGCACCAAGCTTTGGAAGCGATTGCCACCAGGCCAGTAATTTGTTTTTTAGTTCACCTGCTATATCTGTCCTGCTTTCTGCAAGGTTATTGCTTTCCTTTTTATCCTTATTGATATTGTATAACTGGATATCACTGCCATCACTGTTCATTAACAGTTTCCACTCACCAGAGCGGACTGCCAGATTTGGGCTTTTATCAACCGCCCTGGGATATTTGAAAGCAATATCATTTCGCCCGTACTCCCAGAACATCTCCCTGGTTCTTGCTGAGGGATTTCCCATTAGAACACCGCTCCGGTCAATACCATCTCCTTTATAACTGCCAGGCAATTTGATTCCGGCCATTTTAGAGAGTGAAGGCAAAAGATCCAGTGCACTCACAACCGATCGGTCATCGGTTTTACCCTGGCCGATGTGACCCGGCCAGCTGATGATAAATGGCATCCTGGTGCCTCCCTCATAAAGTGAGAGTTTTGATCCCCTCAAACCTTCAGCCCTACTGCCCCTGAAACTTGGTAAAGGCCCGTTATCACTGGTAAAAATAACGATGGTATTTTGATCTGCCCCAAGCTGTTTCAATCCATCCAACAGCCTTCCAATCTGGACATCATATTCTTTCAACACGAGTTTAAATGCTGCTTCTTCTTCCGGATTCATTGGAAATTTGCCTGTATATTCCGTTTCGCTACGGGGTACCCAGGGCGTGTGCACATCATCCGGCCAAAGATTTACAAAGCAGGGCTGCTCAGGGTGTTGTTTTAAAAATTCAAGGGTTTTATCTACAAAATATCTGGTCCGGTCCCAACGTTTGATACTGTCTTTGTCAGACCATATCCAATCAGTTGCAGTGATCGCGGGATCAGGGTCCGGACTTTCGTAAGTGCTGGCATGTGCATCAAAACCATACTGCTCAAATCCGAGTGCATTTTTAACATCACGTCCGCCGCCCATATGCCATTTCCCAAAGTGGCCCGTTGCATACCCTGCAGCTTTGAAAAACTTAGCAAAGGTCGGCGCTTTAGGATCGAGAAAATCGGCCTGCTGGGCATTTTTGTTATGCTTTTTATTATCCAGGTAAGTACTAAAATTCCACCTGCCTGGATACATACCAGTAAGTATGCCTGCTCTCGATGGTGAGCATATTGGTGCCGCGCTATAATACTGGGTTAGTTTCAAACCATTACCGGCAATACGATCTATATTCGGTGTGGGAACAAATTTTCCACCAAAAGCACCAACATCGCTAAAACCCATATCATCGGTCAGGATAATAATGATATTTGGTGCCTTTGCTTTTTTGATCTGGGCATTCAGATCTGAGCACACCATCATCAGCAAAAGGCCTAAGATCGAGAAAATGGCAAACCTATTCATACCTGTTTTTATTAGTCTAAATTGTTAAGTTTCCAGATTAAACTACCAAATCTATAGATTTAACTTTTACCATAATGTAATGAATTTGATAGGTAGAAACCACTTAACAACAATAGTCGCGATAAATTTTAAACAGACGGGCAGATTTATTGTTGAATAGTTATTAGCGCGTAATACACCGGTTATGAAAGAAGAAAACATTAAAACTACAGCAAGAATATTACTAGGGGCGGGTTTGATTACCGCCGGGATCGGTCATCTGACCTTTGCGCGTAAACCTTTCCAGGCGCAGGTACCGGATTGGGTTCCCCTAAAAAAAGATGATACCGTTGTGTATTCAGGTTTTGTAGAAATTGCACTGGGCACGGCATTAGTCCTTGCACCCAAAAAATATGAAGATGTAATAGGCAAAATTGCCGCAGGCTTATTCGTTGGCGTATTCCCTGGGAATATTTCGCAATACACCCATAACCGCAGCGCCTTTGGCCTTAATACTGATAGTAAACGACTTTTACGGCTGTTTTTTCAACCGGCATTGGTTTATTGGGCATTAGAATCTACTCAAAAACCTTGAATTAGCTTTTAGAAAGCGTTTCGATTTTTCTGACCACATCAATTAAACGGCTGCTGTAACCGTATTCATTATCGTACCAGCCTACAACCTTAACCAGATCGCCGACAATCGAGGTTAACAGGGAGTCGAATATACAGGAATGTGGATTATCGATGATATCAATAGATACGATCGGGTCTTCGGTATATTCCAGTAAGTTTTTCAGCTCATTCTCGGCAGCATGTTTAAAGGCGGCATTGATTTCTTTGATGGTTGTTTTCTTTTTTAAAAGACAAGTAAAATCCGTCAGTGAACCGTTTAAAACCGGAACCCTAATGCCAGCCCCACCCAACCGTCCGTCAAGCTCCGGAAAAATATGGGTAATGGCTTTGGCTGCGCCCGTGGTAGTTGGAATAATGGAGGAAGACGCTGCCCTTGCCCTGCGCAGGTCCTTATGGTTCGCATCGTGCAGGTTCTGATCACCCGTCATCGAGTGGATAGTGGTGATATATCCTTCTTCCACTCCCCAGTTATCGTTCAGGATTTTGATCATCGGGGCAATGTTGTTTGTGGTGCAGCTTGCATTGGAGAGTATCGGACTTTTCAGATCGATCTGATCATCGTTAACGCCCAATACCACCATTGGTATATCTTCTGCAGCTGGCGCAGAAATGAGGACCTGCTTTGCGCCTGCGGTAATGTGTTTTTCCGCTGCCGCTCTGGTCAGGTTTTTGCCTGTACAATCAATCACCACATCAACCCGCAATGCTGACCATGGCAGTTCATCAGGCGATTTTATGGAAAATACAGGAATAGAAAGCTGATCGATTACAAGCGAATCAGGCTTAGCTGAAACTTTACCTGCAAAAACACCGTGAACGGTATCGTATTTGAATAAATGGGCCATGGTTTTCGCGTCCGCAAGATCGTTGATTGCCACAACCTCGAATCCCTCAGCTAATGCCAAGCGTAAAAATGTTCTTCCTATTCTACCAAAACCATTTATTGCCAGCCTCATTATATATAAAAATTAGAGCGCAAAATTAGTATTTATTTGTGAAAGCATAGTCCTTATAACATAAGATGGAAATGGAATGATAAAAAAGACAAAAAGTAGTAAAACCGGAGATAAAAACCAGCGCTATTTTTTTGCCTTTCGCAATAAGCTAATGGTAAGCACACTATTGAATACCATGCAGATACCGATGATGATGAGGATTAAAACAAAGTTTCCCAGATGCTGCAGGGCCATAGTGGCGGCGAGAATAATGATATTGAACCCTAAAGTAGAAAGAACGATCAGACTGGGCTTTAAACCCAATTTTTCCAACCGGTGGTGAATATGGTTACGGTCGCCCGTAAAGGGTGATCTTCCTTTTATAATCCTTACCGTGAAAACCCTTAAAGAATCAAATATCGGTACAATCAATATCGATACTGCAATTGCGGGTGCAGAATAAAAGGTAGGATGGTTTTTGCCGGTAAACTTATTGAGTTCGATAAACTTGATGGCCAATGCCGCAGAAATAAGTCCAATGATCAAAGCCCCGGTATCGCCCATAAAAATCTTTGCCGGGTACCAGTTGTATTTCACAAATCCTCCCACCGCCCCTGCGAGTGCAAAAGCTATAAACGCATAAGGAATCTGTCCCATTAGCGAAAAAAGTAGACCGAAAGTCAAACTGGTAAAAATACCTATTCCGCCTGCCAGTCCATCAATACCATCAATCAGATTAAATGCATTGTTGAGGAAAATAATCAGCGCGATTGAAAAAAGCCCTCCGTAAATGGGTGCCATATCACCAATGCCCAGTACTCCATATAAACTAGTTAGGCGGAAAGCGCCAAAGAACACGAGGATAAAAGCAACCACAATCTGCAAAACAAACTTGGTACTGGTATTGGTTCCATAAACATCATCCTTTAAACCAAGTGCGGAGAGAATGATACTTGAAGCAATTAAAAAATTGGCTTCCCTAAAATTAATGATGGATGAGAACAGCAGGATACTGATGGTGAAACTGCCTACAATGGCCAAACCACCCAAACGGGAAATATTGCGTTTATGGGTTTTTCGGTGCAGATCATTTTTATCGAAAAGCCCATACTTCAGCGAAGTATAAATTACGCTTGGAATACTTAAAATTACAATAGAAAAGGCCAGTGTAAAAATGGCCAAATAAAAATAAATGGGACTTGTATGCAGGATGTGCTCAAACAAAATTTTCGGGACTTACTAGCAAAGATAAACATACTGCGATACATTAAAGGTGAATATATAATGTTTAACATGATTTTAATCAAATCGCAACATAGATGGATAAAGCAGACATTCATTTCATTCTTCAGAAAATAGCTTTTCTGCCTCAAGAGTACTTTTATATTGCTTTCTTGTTAGAAAACTAAAACTGTCCGAGTTTACTGAGTTTCTTTTTAAGCAAAACAAAGAATGGATTTGGCACTTTGTTTCTTTTTAATGCCTTATAATCATTAATAAACGCATGATACCTGCTTTTTAAAGACTGATTGCTTAACCCGCCTATGCGCATCTTCACCATTAACAGCGGCAGATATACCGTTTTTATTTCATGGGTATAAAAATACCGTAATATCAGTTCGTAATCGGCAGCGGTACCTAAATCAAGAGAGTACATTCCGTATTTTTCAAAAAGTCCTTTTCTAAGGTATAAAGTTGGATGAGCAGGCATCCACCCTCTTTTTAAATCAGTAACGGTTGTTTGTTTTGACCGCCACTTTCTAATCACTTTGTTGGTAATTGGATGAATATAGTCCAGGTCACCATAAAGTCCATCAACTGTTGGGTTGGCCATAAAAGTTTTCACTACTGAAGCCAACACATCGTTACTTGCAAACATATCATCGGCATTTAAAATTCCAATGATATCACCGGTAGCTTGCTGAATGCCCTTGTTAATTGCATCATAAAGTCCGTTATCCTTCTCTGAAACAAAATAATCAATATGAGCCTTGTGCTGACTAATAATACCTGGCGTTTTATCAGTTGATCCTCCATCAATTACGATATACTCCACATTGGGATAAGTTTGCTCCATTACAGATTTGAAACATTTCACTAAGAAAGCTTCGCCATTATAAACTACGGTGATCAGGGATATTTTCATTAATACCAAATGGGATTCTTTGGCTTTCTTTTGGGATGAAGGCAAAAAATTGTGGTAAATATAAGAAATTGAAATACCAACCTGGTGGTTTAAGCAGATTGAAAATTTGTTATGGTTTATTTCTTCTTCTGATCACGAATATACCGAAGAGACCTGCGGCGGCGCCCAGGGTCCAGGAATAGTCGTCGAGGTTGCAATTTAGAATATAATTAGAATAATAGCTTCCCGTGGTAGGAGGATAATTATTTAATAGGCTTAAACTACAAACAATTACAGGAGCTCCTATAAGACTAATATCGATAGCAGAACCTCCATTAATACAGACTGAGCAGCTTCCCTCAGTAGATGGAGGGTTGCAACTATTTGTTGGACTTCCAACTTCACTAAATACCTTATTGCTACCAAGCACCTCTAAGCTGAGGACTGTCGATGCTCTCGAACTATAGACAGTAGAACCAATTACACAACCTTCACCAGCTAAAGCAGTACTCACAATGAGATTAAAGTAAATAAACAACCATATTATTCTAATCCTTGTGATCATGTAGTAAAATTACATCATCACTTAATCAGATTATCTGTTCGTTTTATTCAAGTCTTATATGGAATTATTAACCTGTAGAGAAAAGGATTAAAACATTATTCATCTTAAATACGCCTACTATTTTATTAAGAACAAATTGAAGAATCCATACTCCATTATTAAACGGAAAGTATTTTAAGAGTCGGCATAAGAATTAAAACGTTTATATCTTCTTTTAACTTCTAAAATTAAATTTCATTTATTTTTTCAATAGGATATAATTGCATTCGTTTTCTTAAAATAATAAAAGCTAATGATGTTGATGTGACATATAACACCCAAATTGATTTATCTAAAGGTACGTTACAATAATTAACCAATTCATATTCTAAAGGACGCCCAACACCAAGACTCTCGTCTCCATTTATTATACAGCCATTTTTTTGAGCATCTGTTATCCTTAAGTCTTGTTTATATGCCCACATGTAACATTTTGATGGATCTTGGTAATACGCAACCTCAGAATCTTTTACTGGCTCTACACTAGATGAAAAATTCTCATAATATTGAGTGTAGGTTGGATTTCTATATATTCCAACATCAGCAAGCTGAATATTATAAATATAGTCGTTTAATAAGCACCCCCGTTTATTTGCACAAAGTGCTGTGTTTACAAATAATATAGAGCACACAAAGATTAGCACTCTAGCAATATTGATATTCATTTAAGTTTTTATTTATTTTTTTCTCTTAAAAATAAGTAGTATAAAAACTACATTTTTGCAAATATTGAAAATAAATGAATGATTTACTGTCGTGTCTGCTAGAGAGGATTTTAAAAACGACAATCAAAAAACAAAAGACGGGCCTACCCCTGAGTTTTATTTGATAAAAAACACCACCCAGGTCTTCAGAATGGATTTTGATATGATTTCCATTTAATTCGAAAGCTTAAAAAATATTGATAATTATCATGAACAAAATGAACACAAAATTGTTAAGATCATGATGATAGAAGTGCTTTTGCAAAATTTTAGATTTAGAACTCTAAAACTTTCTGCTACAAAACGCATACAGGTTGGTTAACCTTGTTAAAAAGGTGGAAACAATTTTTGAAAAATTGATTGTCGTTTCTAAATTTCTAAAAAATAATGCAAATAAGAAGAAAATAGATAAAGCTTAAATAACCAGATTAATTAAGCAAAGGCATTTTTTTTAATTTGAAAACACCAACAGATGCTGCAAAAACAAACAACAAAGAAATAAAGCTATCAAGTGGGCAATCGGTTGGACTCATAGAAAAAGTTACAAGTGTACCGAAGTCGTCCCCAGGGCCACCATATCCTTTTATAAAACATGACCCTTGTCCACTTGCTAATCCACTATAACATGATACTTCTGTGAGTTGATATCGATTGGTAAAATTATCATTCCTGTATTGGGGAACATTTCCACCTACAGTTATTGTCCCATCTCTAACATAATAGATTGTGTTTGAACCAAGAGTTGCCTGGCAACCACTAGTTATAGCACAAAAAGAAAGCATAGGAATTAGGCATAATACGAATATTAGGATACGGCACTTCATGATAGACGATGGAACAGGATGTGGTTCCTAAGACAATTATAGCAATTGATATACGATAAATCTCAAAAACGCTATTAAATCATACAAAAATTACCTTTATGATCATTAAAAATGAGTATTCAACTCAATCACTAACGTATTAACTAGATACTGTTCAAGAAGTTGGTTAAGTACATTGATACTGAATTTAAGTGAGAAAACTTAATTAAAAGTCTTCCACTAATCGAGATTTTTTCATAATCAAGCAATAGCCTAAAAGTCCCGCTAGGACAAATAACAATAGGATACAATCGTCAATAGAGCAGTCACTAGGACTGTAGGTGTATTCAAGGCCAGCCCTATAATCTCCCGATAAATAAACATAACAAGTTGCACCAGGGCTACCAAAGGTAGCTACTCGGGGACAGCTCGAAGAAGTATTTAATGGGAAAGAATTAGCATAAACATTGCCTCCACTGTGGTCTGTTCCAGTATCTGTAATGTAAAATCCAGGGCCATAAGTACCTCCGATATAACAACCAGGACCATCAGCAAAACAGGAAAGAAAATTACAACATAGAACGACAACAAAGAGATAAGTCTTGTACTTATTAAACATATTTAGGGAATGAGGATGAAATTTCTCCGTTCTGCAAATTTACTCAGTAAATACTCAAATCTGCCAGGAAGAGACTAGTTGAGCTTAATTAGTTGCGTTTTGTCAACTACAATTTTATAAAATCTAGAACTTACACTTATAATAGTTTATAAAAACGTCTTCGTTGTAATAATCTAAAAATTGAATTGAAATTGTCCTTAAATTGTTGTTAATAAGTTTTCTTTGTATGAAAAGGCATTGTCTTATTGAAAAATGAAGAAATAATCGGATGTAATCAGAATAGTAAAAGTTAAAAGCAGGTTTTAGAAACCTTAAAGTGAATAATTTAAAAGCCCCGCATAAGATATAACGTTTAATCAAATACAACCAATGCCTGTAAATATGCTGATTCCAAATTTTGGTAAAATCTGTACGAACATGTATTCCTACATTATAAGCGGCATAGTGTATCAATATAAGCATTTAATGCCTAATCTCATAACGCTAAGGAAGACTTAATACCTCATCAAACCCAAAAAATCATTTTACCATTAACTTTTTTTTAACCATCTTTAACCCATAATTGCGTGTATTGCCCATGGCAATCCTAATACATCCCGATTCCTGATTATGATCCCAACAAAAGCAATCATAAAATTCCTTTGCATCTTGTCTGTTTGCGCCATGTTTTTAAGCTGTGCCTCACGTAAAGAATATAGTCTGTTTAATGCGCCAAGTGATATTGTTACCGACACGATTAAACAGGTGTACGTAGTAAATGATCAGGGCATTAGTGATGCTTATTATAAAATAAAGGTAAATGATCAGCTGGCGATCCGAAACCTACAAAATAAAGAATTTGGTGCTACCGCTTCTGCTAATAGTAGTTCAAATAGTAATCAAACAGGTGGTACCATTAACAATACCCTTTCTTATTTAGTAGATATCGATGGTAAGGTAAACCTGCCTGCTATCGGGAAAGTAGAGGTATTAGGCCTGAGCAGAAGGGATGCAGCTATAAAAATACAGGATCTTTATGCTAAACAACTACTCCGCGATCCAATTATAGAATTAAGCGTGGTTAATTTAAAAGTTACCTTATTAGGTGAATTTAGCAAGCAGGGTAATTTTTTACTTGAGCGGGAAAATACTACCCTCATTGACATTATTGGTGAAGCAGGTGGCATAAATAAAACAGCCGATCCTAAAACACTCAAAATTATCCGCGGTGATAGAAGCCATCCGGAAATTATTTATGTTAACCTAAATGATATCAATAGTTTGGCAAGTAAAAAACTTGTGCTTCAAAATAACGACATCATTGTACTTCAGCAAACCAAAAGTGCTGCACTTAGTGAAAAGTTAACAAGCGTAAACAATATCGTACAACCCTTTCTTGTGGTAGTTAATTTAGCTGTACTAATCTTTACCCTCACCCGCTAATGGATAATACAACATCAACTGAAAATAAGAAGTTAGCCAGCCAGACCATTAATTATTGGAAAATTGCCTTAATTTTTCTCAGCAGATGGTATTGGGTTGCCGGAACGGTACTGATCAGTTTTATTCTGGCCTGGTTATACGTGCGGAGCATTACCCCTATTTATATTACTTCTGCTTCGCTAAAATTAGATGGCGATCAGCAGCAACAGATGGCTTCGCTTCCTGGTTCACCGGTAAATTACCGTCCCTTTAATCAAAATCAGATACAGACTGAAGGGATTATTATGCGCTCGGAAGATGTAATTTTAAACGCCTTAAAAAACCTCGATTATAAAATCAGTTATTATTTAGAAGGAAGAGTACGCGTAACCGAACTTTATCCAAAACAACCTTTTCAGGTTGATATTTTAACCCAGGATTCTGTTAATTTCAGTAGGGCCACCTATTCTGTTAAACCCGTTGATAACAAAACCTTTGAGTTATCCAGCAGTGACGATAATAACAAGATTTCAAAAAAATATCGGTATGGCCAAGCGATTAATGCCGGAAACATGGTGTTTACAGTTAAGACAGAAATCCCTTCTGCCGGCAATTATAGCTTCAAATTCAATGGGCTTAGAGATTTGTATGGCAGGGCTGCAGGAGGATTGAACGTATTTGAGCAGGAGAAAAACACTAACATCATGGGCGTTACCCATACGGATAGCAACCCGGTGTTCTCTGCAAATGTACTCAATGAGATCATCAAACAATATGTAAAAAATGATGCTCAGCTCAAAAAAAGATCAGCCAAGCAAACCATTGATTACTTAGATAGCCAGATTGCATTTTTGGATGCACAAGTTAATAAATCAGGCAATAAACTTTCAAGTTTTCAAAGCTCAAATAAATTGATTGATCCTAATAGTGATAGGCAAATTGGAAGTTCTAAACTTAGTAACTTACAAAACCAAATTGCTGAGCTTCAATTGCAGGAACTTGGCATTCAACAATTAGAAACCCAGGTAAAAAACAATAAAGACCGAATACAACTTAACCTTAACCTTGAAGGCACCAATAGTACCCTGTTAACAGGACTTATAAACCAACTTAATGGACTTATTCTGAACCGGGAAAACAAATTGCAAAACTTCAATGCTGATGCACAGCCAATTCAGGATATTAACAGACAGATTAACGAAGTAAAACAGGCCATTGTAACCAATATCCGATTATTGCACGAGCGAAACCAAAAAACCATCAGTTATATAAATGGACAGATTGGTCAGGCCAATCAGGCACTCGGAAGCATTCCGGCCAAACAAAATGATTTCGCCAAATTACAGAGCAATTTTGATATCAACCAGAGAATGTTCTCGATGTTGTTTGAAAGAAAACTTTCAGCACAGATCAGCTCTGCAGCAGTTATAGCCGGTGCTACCATTATCAGTGTAGCTCAGCCTTCATTTTATCCTATTTCTCCGGTCCCTAAAAAGATTTATTCTTCTTACCTGTTTATGGGCTTATTTTCGGGCCTCGGCTTAATATTATTGGTCAGGATTTTAAATCCTTACCTCTACGATATCGAAACCATTGAAGGCTTAACGGCAACACCAATTATAGGCGTAATTTTAAAATACCCGAAAAAAGTTCAGCCTGGTGAAAGTGTTTTATCAATTGAACGGCCAAAATCAATTTTTGCTGAATCGGTTAGGTCTGTCAGAACAAACTTAAGCTTTATGGCAAGTGATCAGGACACCAAGGTAATCTGTATCACTTCTGAAGTTTCGGGTGAAGGAAAATCATTCGTCAGCTTAAACCTTGCAGGAACACTCTCTATTATTGAGAAAAAAGTAATCATTATAGCTGCCGACTTGCGTAAATCTAAACTTCATTATGCTTTTGGTTCTGATAACCGGATTGGTCTAAGTAGTTATTTATCTAAACAGGCCGGTTTGTCCGATATTATCTTTACGGATGAAAGACACAATATTGACTACATTACCTCAGGACCGGTACCGCCAAACCCTTCAGAGCTTTTGCACCACAAAGCAATGGAAACACTTATCGAAAAACTCAAGGAAACCTATGAATATATCATTATAGATACAGCCCCCGTTGGACTGGTATCAGATTCGATACCTTTGATCAGAAAAGCGGATGTGAATCTTTTTATTATCCGTTCGGGTGTTTCGAAATTCAGGGCTGCAACCATCCCCGATCGTTTATCAAAAGAATACGGGCTTAACAATATTGCCATCATCTTAAATTCATTTGGTGATGAAAAATTACATGCCAATATTTACACCACTAACTATGCGCATAGCAATACCGGAACTTACTATTATTCGAATTATACCGGTTATGGAAAGAGTGGCTATTACGATGATGAGAAAAGCTGGTGGGAGTTTTGGAAGAAAAGAGGGTAAAGCTTAAGCTTAATGATTGATCAAAATTACAGGTGGTATCCGGTTTATACGCGGTCGAGGGCAGAAAAAAAAGCTCACGAAGAATTAAACAGAAAAGGGATTTTAAGTTATTTACCTCTAAAAAAGACAGTTAAACAATGGAGCGACCGTAAAAAAATCGTAGAGGAACCCTTGATAAAATCGTATCTGTTTGCGTATATTTCGGCTAAAGAATATGCTGAAGTTTTAATGACCAATGGTGTAGCCAGGTTTATTTATTTTTCCAGCCAAATCGCCTCTATCCCTGACCAACAAATCAATGATCTTAAACTCTTACTTGCTACAGATGCAGATCTTGAGCTTATTGATTATGATATAAAACCAGGAGAAAGGGTATTGATTAAGGCCGGGCCCTTTAAAGGAATAATTGCCGAATTGGTATCTCTACAAAACAAACAGCGTATTATTTTACGTTTACAAAACATGGGCTATTCGATTAATATTAATACCTCAATAGCTTTTGTAAAACCGTTGTAGAAATGTAAAAATAGAGTGGGGATGATGTGGAGATTGGTGGATAAAAGTTAAATTAATAAATACCGATGTTTAGGCATCGGTTTATTCATAAAAATAATCGGTTCATTTTGAAAACAAAATGTGACTGAAAGGGCGAAGCTGTATCCAGCGCAATCTATAAAATTAAAAATTCGTCGAGATCAAAATACTGATGTGCCGTATAGCAGGTATTATAAATAGTAAAAATTCTTTAGAAAAAGTTAACCAACAGGTAAAAGCCATGTGCGATAGTATGCAACACGGTGGACCAGACGACCATGGTATTTATACGGCCGATAGCGAATCTGTTTGTTTGGGCAATCGGAGATTAGCTATTTTAGACCTCAGCAGCAATGGTCACCAACCTATGGTAAGTCATAAACAAGATATTGCGATTACCTACAATGGTGAAATTTATAATTATCAAAAAATAAGAATTGCATTAATCAATTTAGGATATATATTCAAGACGCAAACAGATACCGAAGTAATACTTTACGCCTACCAACATTGGGGAGAAAGTGCTTTTGAAAAACTGGATGGTATTTTTGCTTTCTGTATTTACGATAAACGGCAACAATGTGTGTATCTGGTTCGCGATCAGAATGGGATAAAGCCATTGTACTACCATTTCGATAATGAAACCTTAACTTTTGCTTCTGAAGTAAAAGCATTTAAATATGCCAGTATCTCACAAGAAAATGAAAATTGGCGGATTTACTATCTTGCATTTGGCCATATACCTGAACCTTACACCACACTAAAGAACGTTTATAGCCTAGGCAAAGGCTGTTTTCTAAAATATCATATCAGGAGTACCGAACACTTTATTCAATCCTATCATGAATTTGAAAGCACTTCATACATCAAAAATGAAAGTTATGCCATCGAGCTGATTCGCGAGCAATTGGGCAACTCCATTAAACAGCAGATGATTTCTGATGTTGATGTTGGCGTATTGTTTAGCGGAGGTCTCGATTCGAGCATCATTACCATTTTGGCCAATCAGCATAATGGCAGAAAACTGTCGTGCATTTCGGCCAATTTTGATGAAATAGATTTTTCAGAAAAAAAACAACGCAATAGCCTGCTTCAAAAAGTTGAGGTACAAAAAATAGAAAAACTCATCACCTACCGCGATTTCGTGCAGAATTTTGAAACCGTTTTAAGCAATATGGATCAGCCCACTAATGATGGGATTAACACCTGGTTCGTATGTAAAACAGCAAAGGAGCAAGGAATTAAGGTAGTGTTATCTGGCTTGGGGGCCGACGAACTTTTTGGAGGTTATCCCTCCTTTGACCGGATCCATAAAATTCAAAACTTAAACTGGTTAAGTAAAAGTGTTTTACGAAGCATGCGTTTCTCCAACAATACCAAGTACAAAAGATTATATTATCTCAGCCTAAATTCTCCCATTGGTGAGTATTTATGTTTGAGGGGCGTTTATTCTCCAGATGTAATAGCGGAGTTACTGGACATCGACATGAGAACCGTTATCGATTGCCTGGAAGAAATCCCATTGCAGCCTGGTATCAAAAAAACCAGTAACGAAACCCGTGCCAGCTGGTTCGAGTTTAACATGTACATGCAGAACCAGTTATTAAAGGATACCGATTTTATGAGCATGAGCCATAGCGTTGAGGTGAGGGTACCCTTTCTCGACCGTAACTTTGTCAACCTGGTGATGTCCATCTCAACAGAAATCAAATTCAGCTACGAACAAAAAAAGAAACTTTTGGTAGAAGCATATAAGGAAGATTTGCCTGTCGAAACATGGAAAAGATCTAAGATGGGGTTCACTTTCCCTTTTCAGGAGTGGATGAGAAAAAACAGCGATATTGCAGATCCATCACGTTACCACAATAAAAGGGCAAAATCGCTCATAAAAAGCTTTGGAGAAAACAAACTGCACTGGAGTTCAGCTTTAGCCTTATACAGGACTTATCATGCCAGTTAAAGTATTATTTTTAACACTAAAAACTTTTAGTTTAACTGGCGGCATTGAAAAAGTGTGCCGAAGTTTATCGCGTGTTTTATATGATCTGAGTGAAGAGGGACTGGTTCAATCTACGGTATATTCGATGTACGATAAAAACACAGACCGCGATTCGAGGTACCTGAGCAAACAACAGTTTCAAGGTTTTGGTGAAAAAAAAGAAAGGTTTGTAGTTCATTCATTTTTAAGTGGATTAAAAGCCGACGTTATCTTACTCAGCCATATCCATTTAATCAATATTGTTTATTTCATTAAAAAAATACATCCCAATAAAAAAATATATCTGCTGGCACACGGAATTGAGATATGGAAAAAGTTATCAGATTCTAAGCTAAAGATTTTAAACCAGCTGGATAAAATTATTTGCGTCAGTCATTTTACCGCACAAAAAATAATGGATATGCACCATATTCCAGCCCAGAAAATTGAAATATTGAACAATTGCCTTGATCCGTTTTATCACCTATCTACACAGTTCGAAAAACCAAAAGAGTTATTGAATAGGTACCATTTAAATGATGAGAATATAATTCTATTTTCATTATCTCGTTTATCTTCTTCTGAAAAATATAAAGGATATGATCATACCATTGAGCTTTTACCAAAACTTTTAGAAAAATATCCAACATTGGTTTATTTATTAGGCGGCAAATGGGATGCAATTGAAAAGAACAGGTTGGATAGTCTGATTTTAAAAAATAACCTCCAGGATCACATTAGAATGGTCGGTTTTATTGATGAAACAGAAATTACGGAACATTTTTTACTGTCTGACATGTTTATCTTACCAAGTAAAAAAGAAGGTTTCGGGATTGTATTTATTGAGGCACTGGCCAGCGGCCTCAGGGTTATTGCAGGCAATAAAGATGGCAGTGTAGATGCGCTTAAAGGTGGAACGCTTGGTGTCCTCGTCGATCCGGATGACGAGGAAGGCATTTTAAACAGTATATGCAATTTATTAATGCATAAGCAGACAGAAAGCGAGAAAAAGAAGCTACAGGAGAAATGTATGGAGGCATTTGGATATGCACCTTATCTTCAATCTATAAAAAACCTGCTTTTAAACGGGGCGATCAATCCTACTCAAAAAACAAATCAAGAACAATGTACAGGAATGGATAAGCCAAAAATTTATGGTTAAAGAAGAGCAACAGTGGACTATTGAGGCAAAATCTTCTTTGCTCGATCTAAAGCTGAATGAGGTTTGGGCGTACCGGGATTTATTGGTACTATTGGTGAGAAGGGATTTCGTCTCATTTTATAAACAGACTATTTTAGGTCCCCTCTGGTTTTTTATCCAACCATTGTTTACCACCATCATCTTCACCTTTATTTTTGGCAATCTCGCAGGTATCTCAACCGATGGACTGCCTAAACCCTTATTTTACATGGCCGGCATCACGGCCTGGAACTATTTTGCAGACTGTTTAACCAAAACATCATCCGTTTTCAGAGATAATGCGGGTATTTTTGGCAAGGTTTATTTTCCCAGGCTAATTATGCCTTTGAGTATAGTGGTGAGTAATCTGGTGCGTTTTGGAGTACAAATGCTTTTGTTTCTCATCTTAATGGCTTATTATTATTTCGCTGGTGCCAACTTTAACATCAGTTGGGCAATTGGTTTGTTTCCAGTCATCGTAATATTAATGGCTTTATTGGGTTTAGGTGCAGGAATGATCATTTCTGCTATGACTACAAAATATAGAGATCTTGCATTCCTGATCAGTTTTGGTGTTCAGTTATTGATGTATGCTACCACAGTGATTTATCCCCTATCTGAGGCTATTAAGAAATATCCAGCCTACGCATGGATAATTGAATACAATCCCATGACTCCTATTATAGAAACATTTCGATATGGTTTTCTTGGCGAAGGCAGCTTTAGCTGGTTTAGTTTAGGCTATGCTACTATTGTTACCTTAATACTATTGATTGTTGGCACTTTAATTTTTAACAAAGTAGAACGGAATTTCGTCGATACGGTGTAGATAGATGATGGAAGAGGGAAAATGTAAGATGGACAATGAAATATTATTATGTCGAACATCGCTATAAAAGTAGAAAATCTTAGCAAAGCTTATCAGTTAGGCCAAATTGGGACAGGAACAATCAGCCGTGATTTAGAACGTTGGTACGCCAGCATTCGGGGTAAGGAAGATCCGTTCCTCAAAATTGGCGAAAGCAATAATCAGAATACCAAAAGTAAAAGCGACGTGGTATGGAGTTTGAAAGATATCAATTTTGAAATTGAGCAAGGCGACGCAGTGGGCATTATAGGTAGAAATGGCGCTGGAAAAAGCACGCTGCTTAAAATATTAAGTAAAGTAACCGCTCCTACTACCGGTAAAATTTCAGGCAAAGGAAGAATTGCAAGTTTATTAGAAGTAGGTACTGGTTTCCATCCAGAATTGAGCGGTCGTGAGAACATCTTTTTAAATGGTGCTATTTTGGGCATGCGCAAAAAAGAAATCCAACGCAAGCTTGATGAAATTGTAGATTTTGCTGGAATAGAACGGTATTTAGATACGCCGGTTAAAAGATATAGCTCTGGTATGTATGTGAGGTTAGCTTTTGCCGTTGCTGCGCATTTAGAAAGCGAAATATTGATTGTAGATGAGGTACTGGCAGTAGGCGATGCAGAATTTCAGAAGAAATGTTTAGGCAAAATGGGCGAAGTGAGCAAGGGAGAAGGAAGGACAGTGCTGTTTGTGAGCCATAATATGGATTCAGTTAGTAGATTATGCAATAATACTTTGTTATTATCCCAAGGTAAGGTCACTCAATTTGGTTCTACCAGACATATCATTCAAAAATATAACCAGAGCGCCACAATTTTAGGTGAACTTAATAATTTAAGCACTCATATAGCTAAACTGAAAATTTATCAACAGGTAAATAAGATTATATTGGAACTCCATTATGATAATTGTAAGGATTTTCTATTCCCATGCTTAGGTTTTGTAATAAGTGAAATGAATAGCAATAAAATTTTCGGAACAAACCCAAAATTACAGATACCAAAAAATAAAATTGTTAATTCAGCTAGTGGCACACTAAAAGTATCCATAGAAAGTCCAAAATTATTGAACGGAAAGTACAACTTATCAATTTGGTTCGGAGACGGTTCCGTTGACTTTTTTTCAGAAGAGAATATATTAATATTTGAAGTTTTTGATATGGTCAAGTACGATACCGAAACGGATGCATCAGAGATGGGACCAGTATCGGCTTCAGTAGATTGGGAACAAATTATAAGCTAATCCACAAATGAGATTAAACTTCTGTAAAAAAATTAGAAATTTAAATTAAATGAAAGGCCTAAATTATCTCCGATTCATAGCAAAATTGACTGCAGGAAAAATCAGCGGTCAATTTCTTGAAGAGAAGTATTACATTAAAAATGGTTATCGCCATAGAAAGTCTTACAATTATGATGATGATACTTCATATCAAGATGAATATCAAAAAGAAGTATATCAATTAGCTAAAAACTACTTATTGGAAAATAATTTCAGTAAAATTTTAGATATTGGCTGTGGTTCGGGTTTCAAATTGATATCATATTTTGGAGATTATCAAACGATAGGAATGGACGTTAACCCAACCTTCGATTATTTAAAGAAAACATTTCCTGATCGTACTTGGATTAATGCAGAACTAGACAGCTCCTCTATACCTAAAGAGGTAGATATTATTATTTGTGCAGATGTTGTTGAGCATGTATTGAAGCCTGATGAATTATTGGAAATGATTAAGAAAATTAAATTCAAGTACCTCTTTTTAAGTACACCAGAAAGAGACATGCTGTACGGTATTCAAAATTATGGCCCTCCTGATAACCCTACACATGTTAGAGAATGGAATGCACGCGAGTTCCGTCGATTCGTAGGCGAATACTTTAATATTATTTCCCATCAAATTACACATGTAGCACACACCACTCAATTATTGGTTTGCACACCCTTTAAAGATTTGTAGATTTGTCATCATTACCAATCCATTTTTCTTGCATCATTACTTGTTATAATAGAGAAAAATTAATATCAAGGTCGATAAACAGTGTCTTAAATCAGAGCTTTCAAAATTTTGAGATTATTATTGTAGATGATTGTTCAATAGACCAAAGCGTGGCAGTGGTAAATTCAATTGTAGATCCACGTATCAAGATCGTTAAGCATGATGTCAACAAAGGCCAAAACGCAGCTCTTAATACCGGAATTAATCATTCTAATTATGATTACCTAGCATTTTTAGATAGTGATGATGAATGGTGTTCAAATTACTTGATGGAAATGTATAATGTCTATTGTACATTTCCATTCATAAGTTTTGCATACTCTAATTTTTTAAATGGCCCAAAATTAACATTAGAAGGGGAAAAGAAATATGCTGAAACCCTAAATCAAGGTTTTTTATCCTCAATGATCACAATAACAGCTAAAAAAGACGCTGTAGAATATATAGGAAAATTCGATCAGAAGTACACAATTTGTCAAGATGATGACTTCTGCTTTAGATTGGCAAAGAATTTTTCTTTCAAAGTAATAGATCACCAATTGGCTATAATACATGGATCTGAAAATTCAATGTCTAATAATTTATTAGATGTTGCGGAAGGCTGGGCTTTTTTGATTAATAATTATAAAGATGATATTATTCGTTATTGTGGCTATAAAACATTATCTAAACATTTTATTAATATATCAAGACAGTTTTTTAGATGTAAAAATGTTAAAAAGGGAATTTACTTTTATCTTTTTTCCTTGAAGTATTTCTTTAAAAAAAATAATTTTAAAAATTTTGACTATCCCCTTTCTGAATTTCTAAATATGACCTGCTCAATCATAAAACTAAATTTAGGAATTATCAAACGTTATCTTTTAAAAACCCATGGTAGAAAAAGTTATTAATCTAAAGAGTGTATTAGCCATTATTATTAGGGCTAATTATCATAATGAAGGTATTTCCTTTTTTACCCCTGGAGATTTTTCTCAGCAGTTAGGGTATATGAACAGGGCAAAAGGCTATCTAATCGAACCTCATGTACATAATTTGGTTGAGCGAAAAGTAACTTTAACGCAAGAAGTATTATACATTAAATTGGGAAAGGTAAGAGTCGATTTTTATAATGAGGAGCAAACATACTTAGAAAGCAGAATTGTAGAGACAGGTGATGTAATTCTATTGGCCGCTGGTGGACATGGATTTGAGATGTTGGAAGACTCCGAAATGATCGAAATCAAACAAGGCCCTTATTGTGGAGATGAAGACAAAATAAGATTTGACCACAAACCTGATAAGCATAATATCATTTTCAGAAATAATGAGTAAAAACTTTAATCTTTATAGCCAATATTATGATCTTTTGTACGAAGACAAAGATTACGGAGTGGAAACTACATACGTAGATCGACTCATCAAGCGTTATCACCCAAAAAGTAATTATATTCTTGAACTAGGGTCTGGCACTGGCAAACATGCCAATTTACTAGCTCAACTGGGTTACCAGGTACATGGCTTAGAGCGCAGTGCTGAAATGGTAGAAATTGCCAACCAAAATAAAAAACAAAATGTAAATTTTGAGCATGGAGATATAACTGATTTTTCAATATCGTTATCATTTGACATTAGCCTATCACTTTTTCATGTTATTAGTTACTTAACGGATAACAAAAGCCTTACAAGTACTTTTAAAAACGTACATAAGCATTTAAATGAGGGTGGATTATTCATCTTTGATGTTTGGCACAGTGCGGCTGTAAATTTTCAGGTACCAGAGAAACGGGTTAAAAGTCTCCAAAATGATACTATTGGGATTACCCGAACTGCCAACCCCATAATTTATTCTGAATTAAATGTTGTTGAAGTTAATTATGATGTTGCTGTAAAAGATCTTAAAGATGGCTCAACTCAATTTTTTCAGGAACAGCACCCCATGCGGCATTTTAGCAGACCGGAAATCGAGCTATTGGCTTATGCCACAGGATTTGAAGTTATCCATAATGAAGAATTTCTAAGTCAAGCTACACCTTCTGTCGAAACTTGGGGTGTTTGTTATATTTTAAAGAAGTTATAATGAACCCAATTCCTGTTAACACCCCCCTACTTAATGGTAATGAGTTAAAATACTTAACTGAGTGTATTGAAACTGGCTGGATCAGTAGCGAAGGACCTTTTATTAGCAAGTTTGAAGAACAGTTTAGCAAATACATTGGCTGTTCAAATGGAATTGCGGTTAGTAACGGTTCTGCAGCCTTAGATATTGCGATTAAAGCTTTAAATATTGGCCCTGGAGACGAAGTAATTATGCCTACTTTCACGATTATCTCTCCAGCGCAATCTGTGGTTACCGCAGGTGCGTTGCCAGTTTTAGTAGATAGTGATCCAATCACTTGGAATATGGATGTAACGCAAATCGAAGCCAAGATTACCGCTCGAACTAAGGCAATTTTAGTGGTGCATATTTATGGTCTTCCGGTTGATATGGATCTAGTATTAGTCTTAGCAAAAAAATATAAACTTAAAATAATTGAAGATGCGGCCGAAATGCATGGGCAAACCTATAACAGTAAAATGTGTGGTAGTTTTGGCGATATTAGCATATTTAGTTTTTATCCTAACAAGCACATTACTACGGGCGAGGGCGGTATGTTATTGACCAACAACAAAGATTTGGCAGAAAGATGTAAAAAGCTACGTAACCTGTGCTTTGAACCTGATGGTCCTCGCTTTGTCCATCATGAAATAGGCTGGAACTACCGAATGACAAACCTACAGGCAGCCCTAGGTTTGGCCCAGCTAGAACAACTTGAAGATTTTATAATCAAGAAAAGAGAAATAGGTGCAAGCTACCAACAAGGGCTTTCTTTCTTACGAGAAAAAGGGTACCAGCTGCCTCTTGCAAAAACAGATTTTAGTAAGAATATTTATTGGATATTTGGTTTGATTGCACCAACCTTAGCCGAAAAAGAGAACATAATAGAGCATCTCACCAAAAACAAAATCGGTACCCGGCCTTTCTTTTGGTGCATGCATGAACAACCTGTATTTCAAAAGATGGGATTGTTTAAAAACGAAAATTATCCCGTTGCAGAAAGGCTAGCTAGAAATGGTTTTTATTTACCAAGTGGTTTGGGTTTGAAAGAAGACGAGCAGACACAAATCATAAATATTCTAAAAAATTAAGTGAAAAAAACGATTTTTATTATCCATCCACATAATAATTTAATTTTTAATGTTACCCTAAATTATCTGATCAAATGTTTGATAGATAGACACTTTAACTTAGTAATTTTTACCAATTGCGAGCGTTCAAAAACTTATTTCAAAGGCAACGAAAATGTAAAGATTAAAACTTTGCCGCTCTTATATCCAAAAGCGCCCAGAAAACCTTGGTTGTTCATTCAAAAAACATTCTTGCCATGGATATCAGCAAAATTAGAACTCACCAAATCGAAAAACCCCAACATAATTTGTATCGATCCGGAAGGGTTTCATGCTGCTTACCAGATGTTTCCCTCATCATTAAAAGATTTTAATTATATCTCTTTCGAAATTTTCTTTTTGAATGAACTTAAAGAAGAACCGACCATTAAGTTGCACAAAAAATCAATAAATTTACTTAAAAAGGGAATAAATTCATTGATTATACCCGATAAATACCGATTGAGATTATTTTTGGATGAATTTACTGACAGTAAGATCGATCATTATTTCTTTATCCCTGTTTCACCATCAAAAATCTATTTACCAAAAACTGGAAATTATATCCCATTTACTTCAGAACTTAAAGAAGGCGAGAAATCTGTAATTTATTCCGGGAGTTTATACGATTGGTCGGGTATTAAAGAACTGATTAAATCGATGAAATATAATTGGGATAAAAAATTTCATCTTTATATTCATGGTCATGGTATCAGCGGAAGTTCTAGAACCGACTTAGAGCAATTTATCTCAGAAAATGCAAAAGGTTTTACGATAAAAATATTAGATCATCAATTGGATTATACTGATTATCTTTCCTTTTTAATGCAATTTGATATCGGATTAGCGACTTATATTCCATTTACAAGTAACAGCCCATATGACGGCAAAAATTTTGCTGAAATAGGTTATTCTTCATCAAAATTCAATACTTTAATGATGTTAGGCATGCCTACAATTACTACTATAAACAATTCGTTTATCGATATTAAAAAAGAATACGATTTTGGGTATATCGTAAAAGATTTTTCAGAAATGGGTATTGCTTTGTCATATATTAAGGATCATTTTGAGAAAAATAAAATAGAAGCCAGAAGGGCCTACGATGAACTTCTAGATCCCACAGAAAAAGTTCAGCTTTTTATTGACTTTTTAAATACGTCATTATCTTAACACCCTTTTAGATGCAATTATCAGTCGGTTATTTCAATAAAGAAGAAGATTATTATCAACATGAAAGGCAAGAAATGTTGCCATTTGTACCACTAACAGCCCAAACATTTTTAGAAATTGGTTGTGGAAATGGGGCTTTTGGTAAATTAGTAAAAGCCCGTCAACAATGCATTTATTGGGGAATAGAAACACAAACCAAATTTGCCCAAACTGCTGAAACAAATTTGGATAAATTTATTAATAAAACACTTGAGGAATGCGAAGGTCTTCCCTCACAATATTTCGATTGCATAATTTTTAATGATGTGCTCGAACACTTGATTGATCCTGTGATAGTTTTATCAAAATGCAAAACACTGTTAAAAAAAGATGGTTACATTGTAAGTTCAATTCCAAATATCAGGCATATCGCCTATCTGTATAGACTAGCATATAAAGGAGAGTTTGAATACGAAAAAGCTGGTATAATGGACAATACACATTTACGCTTTTTCACAAAAAAAAGCATTGTTAATTTATACCAAAGATTAGGATTCAATATCATAAAGCATGAAGGCATCAATCCATTTGTGCCTAGAAAATTTAAGCCGATCCTGAAAACGTTATCTTTCTTTGGCATCAAAAAATTTGAAGATACACCGTATGAACAATTTGCTACCCTTGCACAACTTGAATGATTAAAATTGATATCATCATACTTAGTAATGGAAAAAATGAAGCGCTAATCCAATTAACAAATCAGACTATCGAAACTTTGATACAGTCTGAGAACCAGGATGAAATCAAATTTGATGTATTAGTTATCGAATCCAATATATTACTTTATCCCTATCAATATACCAGCTCAACTACAATATATCCATCTTCAGCTTTTGGGTTCAATAAATACTTAAATATAGGTATAAACAAGACGATTAACGATTTGGTATGTTTTTGTAACAATGACCTGATTTTTAATAAAGGATGGGCAAGTGCAATTTTAGCAGCATTAGAAAAAGATCCGGATATATATAGTGTAAGTACTTTTTGTCCAAGTTTTCATGCCGATAAAGAAGACGAGATTCCTGATGAAATCAATTATGGTTATAAAAATGGTGTGTTTTTTACGGGCTGGTGTTTCTTTGTGAAAAGATCCATTTTTAAAATTATAGGTCCATTTGATGAACATTTTATCTTTTGGTATGCAGATGATGATTTTAGGCTTACGTTGCAAAAATATGCTTTAAAAAACGTGCTGGTCAAAAGCGCTAAAGTGAAACATCTAAGTAGTGAAACCCTAAATAAAGAACAGAGTAGTCGACAGTTTAGATTACGGTTTAGCGCAAATGCATATTTTAGGTACAAATGGATTAATAAAAACTATATAATTTTTCTATATCATAAAACCAGGTATATTTTTAATTCTACTTTTAAGGATTGAAAGCCTGATGCTTCTTCATAAATTTATTATGAAAAACTTATTAAAAATGAACTTATTTTAATAACTATGGAAGACTTGCCTTGGACTGGTGAACGGTTAGTAACCTATGTTGAAAACTACACCATGGTTGAACATCTACACAGATACAGCATACTAATAAATTTAGTAAAAGATAAAATTGTTTTGGATATTGCCAGTGGAGAAGGTTATGGTAGTAATTTACTTTCTAAGACAGCTTCTTTTGTTTACGGTGTTGATATTGATAATGAATCGGTTAAGCATGCAAATGCAAAATATGTAAAGAAAAACCTGATATATAAACAGGGCTCTGCAAGTCAAATTCCGATAGAGAATTTTACAATAGATGTGGTGGTGAGTTTTGAAACATTAGAGCATCATGATCAACACGAAGAAATGTTAACTGAAATTAAAAGAATTTTAAAACCAGGTGGTCTACTAATTATGTCGACACCTGAAAAAGTAATTCCGGAGAACAATCCGTTTCACATTAAAGAATTAACGAATGCAGAATTTCAAGATTTAATTGCCAGACATTTCAAAAATGTTTCTTTGTATTTTCAAAGAATCGTTATGGGCTCTTTAATTGTACCCCAAAAAGAAGAATCATCATGTTTTAGCTATTATAAAGGAAACTATAAGGAGATATCTGGAAATTATACAATGGAAGGAGCAATTTACAATATATGCGTAGCCTCTGATGTATCCTTACCCAGTTTAGGTATAACCTACTTTGAAGGTGAAAGGATTTTGGTGGATAATATGTTAAAACCATATCTAAATTCAAGATTGTACCGTCTAAGTAATTGGATCAAAAAAAAATTGATTAGATAAATCTCTCTGCAATTAAATGATTTCCATAATTATCTGCTCTTGTAAAGAGAATTTTTTTCAGCAAGTAATAAAAAGCATTGATGAAACTATAAATCTTCCGTATGAAATTGTAAAAATCGATAATTCACAAGGCCAATATGGAATCTGTAAAGCATATAATCTGGGTGCCAAAAAAGCTAGTTTCGATTATTTATGCTTCCTGCATGAAGATATTATATTTAAATCAGGAGATTGGGGAAATAAGCTGATTAATTTTTTCATCACCCAACAAAATACGGGCATCATCGGAATAGCTGGATCTAGGTATAAATCCCTATGCCCAAGTTCTTGGGCACAGGGACTGTTTGAAACCGATTACATTAATATTGTTCAATGCTATGGAAAGGAAACTTCCCATGTTAATAATTTAGAACAAAAAGGTTATGTAGAAGTTGTAACCTTAGATGGCGTGTTTTTATTCACCCACAAACACGTGTGGAAAGACAATAAATTTGATGAAGTCAAATTTGATCGATTTCATTGTTATGATCTTGATTTCTGTTTACAGGTTGCACAAAATCGTAAACTGTTTGTCTCAAACGAAGTCTTGATTGAACATTTTTCTTCTGGAGATTTAAACAGAGATTGGGTGAATTACTCGATAACATTAGCTGAAAAATGGAAAAATTCCTTACCTAAAGGAGATTTACCAGGCCATCAGCAAAAAGAAATAGAATGGCGAAACCGAAAAATATTCTTTTTTAGAATGAATATCCTCAACTATTCACTTTTATCGTCTTTAAAAGTATTTTTAAAATGGGGATTTTTCACGAATTTTTCATTACCAAAAACATTTCATTTTATAAAAGATATTATTTTAACCAAATTAAAAATTAGTAATAAACGTTTTTATTAATGGTAAAAACAATTAAGATTAAGTGTCAAAATGGGATTAGCTTTGAAGAAGCAACAAGAGATATCCTATTCGATCTTAATTCGTCATTTAGTTTTTTAGAATGCGATGAACCAGACTTTATTCTTTTCGGCCCTTACGGAAATAACATACCTAAAAAAGGTAACTATATCAGAATAGGTTATTTCTGTGAAAACATAAAGCCGGATCTCTCTATTTGTGAATACGCTTTTGGGATACCGAGAGAAGAAGAAATTAATAACATTAAATACAAGCGCATTCAATGGCATGGGTTAAACCCAAATACGTTGATTAAAAATATATCGGAAAATGATATAGATTTTATCATTAACCAAAAAACTAAGTTTTGCAATTTCATTTATTCTAATCCAGTACCTTACCGAGAGGAATTTTATAAGCAACTATCTAAATATAAAAAGATAGATTCTCCAGGAAAATCAATGAATAATATGAAATCAATTGATTTGTTCTATGATGGAAATATTTGGGAGCGAAAAAGACATTTTTTATCCAAATATAAATTTACCATTGCTTTTGAAAATTATGTTTATCCCGGTTACCAAACCGAAAAACTATATGATGCGATGCAAGCCCAAAGTATTCCGATTTATTTTGGGGACTCACTTATTAATGAAATATTTAACAGTAATAGCTTTATTAATGCTCTTGAATATACAAAACCTAGAAAAGATAGCTTAATAAGCTTTTTGCAACACTTTTCACAGCAAGATTTTAAGGATTACAGACCAACATTTTACAATCAGCCACACCACAAAATAATAAGGCGTATTAAAAAAATAGGTCGTGAGCTTAAAATGAGTGTACAATTTAACAAGTTAGACTTTTCTCCTATTATAGATAAGATCATCGAAATTGACAACGATCCAGAACTCTATGCTCAATATCTCAGACAGCCTTGGTTTGTTGATAATATTACGCCCGAAAATTCATCATTAAAAAATCGCTGGATAGAAATATTTAGCCCATCCGCAATCATTGAATAAATTACAGCCACTTGTTTCTATTATTATCCCTGTTTATAATTTAGAAAATTACATTGCAGAAACCATTAATTCTGTACTTAAACAGACCTGGAAGAATATAGAAATAATTATTGTAGATGATGGATCAAAGGATCAAACTTTAACAATTGCAAAAAAATTTGAATGTAATAAAGTCAAGGTTTTTCATCAAAAAAATCGGGGCGCATCTGCTGCGAGAAACCTTGGATTAAAAAAAATCAGTGGTGATTATATCCAGTATCTCGATGCTGACGATCTGCTTAGTACTGATAAAATAGAAAGCCAATTAAATGCATTAAAAGGTAGTCAGAACAAAGTTGCGATTTGCCCTACAGTATATTTTAACGATGGTGAAAACCCAGTTAAAAAAAAACCAGATTTGAGAGATTCCTTATTTCAATATGAAACGAAAAATACGGTAGATTTTCTATTAAATCTTTATGGGGTTAATGGAAACGGCAGTATGATAACTATTCATTCCTGGCTTACGCCTATTTCTGTTATCAAAAAGGCTGGGCCATGGAATGAGCAGATTAGTGTAGATGATGATGGAGAATATTTTTGTCGCGTTGCTTTAAATGCAGATGAAATTGTTCCAGTTAATAATGTATATAACTATTATCGAAAATATAAAGATGGAACCAATTTGGCAAGCCAAAAGTCTATAAAAGCAATGGAAAGCATCTTTAATGGACTCACTCTAAAGGAACAGCATTTATTAGAAGTAAAGAATGAGGATAAAATTAAGGAGACTTTTGCATTGGCCTACTTTAAGTTAGCTGTTAGCTGTTACCCACAATATAAATTCTTAAGTAAAAAAATTCTTAAAAATGCACTTTTAAACCTCAAGAAACAACCTTATTTATATATCGGGAGCAAAACTGCAGATTTTATTGCCAACCACATAAACTGGAAACTGGCAAGGAAGCTTCAAACCTTGAAAGAAAAAATTGGACTAAGAATATTCATTCTATGATCGCTATTATAACTTCTACGATTTTTACTGGGTCCTCTACAATTCACACATTATACAGGGACAGCATTTCTGCTGAAGAACGTTTAACACAAACGCTAATGACTATTGAATCGTTAAAATCTCTTGGCTTTTCTAAAATTTATCTTTTTGATAATTCTGGCTTCAACTGGCAAAAACAGTCAGAGAACCAGCTTGTAGATATGGAGCTTGTTAAATTTAACTCCTTTCAATATAATAACAAAGGATTATCGGAACTACTTATGCTCATTCACGGAATGGAAATAATTCCTGACGATATACCAATCTTAAAAATTTCTGGCAGGTATAGTTTAACGGAGAAATTAGATCAAAATATTTTAAACGAAGTAAAGTTCGCGGGAAAATTTAATTCTGATACAATAAGTACACGTGCATATTATTTCTGCAATAAGCAAGTTATGCAAACGACATTATTTGAAGCATTAAATAATATGTATTTCTATAAACATAGAGTATTTGGCTTTAGAAGCCTAATTCAAGTAATAAAAAATGCATTTCTGAAGAATAATTCAACAATTTTTTACGATACCAATATTGCTATTGAGAGAGGTATGTTTAATGCCATAAAAAAGCTAGAACTAAAAACCTATAAAATGCAAAAAATAAATGTTAGAGGGATCTCTGGGCATCCCGCAGACAATAAAAAAGTTATTAATGAATAATATTGTTCTCAATTTATTTTATGAAGAACCTGACCATGATCGTTGGATCAAATATGATCGGTATCCACGAAAATTAATCAGAAGACTGTTGAGGGGAACACCACAACCAGGTGGTCAAATGATGGTTGCGTTAGAATTAATGAGGGGTTTAGACCTTTTAAAAATTCCTTATCGTTTTAATGATTATAAATACGCAAAAAGAAACCCCAATGAATTAATTGGTGTAATTGGCAAATCACATCTTCTTGATGAAAAAAAATTTAAAAATCCAATACTTTTCGGAGCATCAATATTTTCACATCCTTTAGAAGCTCCTAATCTTTTACAGGAACACCCTAATATTAAACAAATATTGGTTCCTGGAGAATGGATGAAAAAAATGTTTGAACCTAATTATGGAGATTTAGTAAAAGTATGGCCTGTAGGAATTGACACAAAAAAATGGTCTCCATCAATTAAAAAAGACCTAAAATATGCTTTCCTGATCTACGACAAAATTAGATGGAACCATGATTTTTTTGAAAAAGATTTAATCAAGCCTATAAAATCAATACTCGATAAAAATAAACTTCCCCATACTGAGATTTTGTATGGAAACTATGACCATGAAGAATTATTAGAGAAATTGGCAATAAGCAGGGCAGTTATTTTCTTATGCGAACACGAAACACAAGGACTTGCATACCAGCAGATTCTTTCAACAAATACACCCATTTTAGCCTATGATCAACAAGAATTTTGGTTAGATCCAGAATACTTTCCAAATAGGGTAAAATATGGACCAGTAAGTGCTATACCTTATTGGGATGAAGTATGTGGTCTAACATTCAAATCAATACATCAATTTGGAGATATCTTGAATAAATTTCAGCAAAAAATCAATGAACAGGAGTTTTACCCTCGTAAGTATATCTTAACTAATCTTTCGCTTGAAAAATGTGCTTTAGCTTATCATCAGATTTATATTGATTTAGCAAACCTGTTAGAAAAAAATGAAAGCCCTATTCCTTCATAATCCAACCGACTTAAACTCTACCATTGCTGGTGGAGTACAGATCTGCTCTAAGCAATTTCTAGATATTATAAAGGAAATTGCAGATGAGCTTTATTTTTTTGAAGTCAATTATAATAAATCATTAGTTTTTAGAATATTATATCGTTTAAATTTAGATGCGTACCAAAGTTATAGTCCAAAAAAATATGAAGTAAGATTAGTCCAATATTTATTGTCAAAGGAAATCACACACATTTTCATAAACAAAGCAGAGCTCATTAAATTTTCGAAGATTATTAAAGAAGCAAAACTTCAAATCGTTCCAAAAATTATAATCATGTCTCATGGAAATGAATCAGGCGATTTATTAGGCGACCTCACGGGATTAAAACCACAATTCAAAAATTTCTTTAGATATTTTGGCATTTTGAAATTAGGATTAACCCTCTATTTGGAATCATGGTATAGAAAACGATATGTCGATTTAGTTTGTACCATGTCTGAAGAAGAAAATGCCATTGAAAAATGGTTAGGAGTAAATAATCCATTGTTCATTCCAAGGTTAATCAATCAAAAAAAGGATATTAATCGAAACCCCATTTTAAATGTATTCGGCTATGTTGGAACATTAAATCATACACCAAATATAATAGCACTCAATCAGTTATGCGAAGAAATAAAGGAGGCAGGTATAAACCCTGAAATAAGAATTATAGGTGGGCCGTATCATATTGGTAAAAAATTAGCCAACAAATATCCTTTTATCAAATACCTGGGGGCATTAAATGATGATCAATTACAAGAAGAGGTTAGAATGTGGGCATTCTTTCTCAATCCTATCTTTAATTATTCAAGAGGCGCTTCTATGAAATTGGCAAAAGCAATCGAATGGGAAATACCTGTGATAACTACTATAGCTGGAAGAAGAGGTTACCTTTTTGGTGATGGAAAATTAATAGAAACAGATAATACATCTTTTTCAATGGTTAATGAAATTAACAACCTGACAAATATCCCCGCTAATGACTATGAAACGCTTGCAACTGATATTGTAAAAATTAAACATAGCATGCCAACTGCCACTGACCTAGGATGTCAGTTAAACAAAAAATTAGAAAAAATATCTGAATTGAACTGAAAAAGGTACTTATCATATCGCCATATTTCCCTCCGTCTAATGCTCCGGATATGCATCGCATTAGAATAAGTTTACCTTATTTTGAACAATATGGTTGGCAATCGGAGATAGTAACTGTTGATGAAAGTTATTCCGAAATGGTAAAAGATCCTCTACTTTTAAAATCATTGCCTAATGATGTAATTATTCACAGAGTTAAGGCTTTTAATAAAAAGTGGACCTCAAAAGTAGGTTTAGGCAGTTTAGCGCTCCGTTCACTCTGGTTTTATAAAATTTACGTAAACAAGCTATTAGAAAAAGAGAATTTTGATCTTATCTATTTTTCTACTACACAGTTTCCCATAATGATTTTGGGGGCTTATTGGAAAAAAAAATATAATATACCTTACGTAATCGATATGCAAGATCCTTGGCATACGGATTATTACAAAACAAAAGCTAAAAAAGAGCGACCAAAGAAATTCTGGTTTTCATATCGTTTAAATAAGTTTTTGGAGCCCATTGCTTTAAAAAGCGTAGACGGTTTAATCAGTGTTTCAGAGAAATACATCATAGATCTACAAAAAAGATATGAATCTATAAAGGCTATACCAAAAAAAACAATTCCATTTTCAGTGTTGGAAAAGGACTTTGAAATCGCCGAAGAGCTCCCAGCTTCGACAATGCTCGGAAACAAAATTTCTTTCCTCTACCTTGGCGTCGTTGGTAAAATAATGGAGGCCTCTCTCCATTTATTGTTCAGATCACTCAAAAACCTAAAAGACAATAGGGCATCATTATATGAAAAGATAGCATTTAATTTTATCGGAACCAGCTATGCTAAAACTGGGGAAGGAGAAAAAACAGTTACACCTATTGCAAAAAAAAACGATGTTTTAGAAATAGTTGAAGAGCAGACAGACCGAATAGGCTTTTATGCATCGCTTAGTCTATTAATGCAGGCCGATGGGCTAATAATTATTGGAACCGATGATCCAGGTTATACCGCTTCAAAATTATATCCTTACATACTTGCGAAAAAGCCGCTGTTCTCCATCTTACATGAAAAAAGCGATGCTATAAAAATCATAAACGAGTGTAATGCGGGCATGACAACTACTATTCAAACGCCTTTTGAAGAAGTAAATAAGGAAATAACAAAGTACATAGAAAATGTAATAGACCAATCTTATGCTGTTAAGACTAACTGGACAAAATTTAAAAAATATACAGCAAGGGAAATGACATTAAATCAATGCCTTTTATTCGATGAGGTAATAAAAGAATACCTCATAAAATCAAGGAAGAGCTAATGGATAGCAATTTAAAATACTATCCACATCTTGATTCATTAAGAGCTTTTGCTTGTTTATTTGTAATTATTTTTCATTCTAATACTGTAGCATTTCTAAGAAGCAAGTACCATTTTAATCTATTCCAAGGTGGGTACATAGGGGTAGATCTTTTTTTTATACTTTCTGGCTTTTTAATAACGGGGATTTTAATAGATCAGTTTATCACAGCTGATAAAGTTGATGTCTTCACTTTTTACAAGAAAAGGCTCCTTAGGCTTTATCCGCCTTTAATAGTTGCAACATTAGTTTTTTTAGTACCCCTGTTGTTTTGGGATCACGTAGCGGCGCTTTCCAATCTCTTTTTTATATTAACATATACAGGCGATTGCGTTATTTTATTCCGCAAGATATTTCCCGTTCTACAATATCCATCTATGTTTTCTCATTGCTGGTCTTTAGCGGTCGAGGAGCAGTTTTATCTTGTCTTCCCGTCGTTATTTATGATCATCATGAAGTATGCAAGAAAACATAACGGAGATCATATCATCGGTACATTTATATTATATAATCTCGTTTTTATTATACTCATCATAGCGCTCCCTATTTTACTAAAAAGTTACTTTTACAAATTTTTCTTGTGGAGGTTTTTCCAAATTTTCTTTGGGGGCTATCTGGCATTTATTTATTCCAAAAGATACCAGGAAAATTTTGTGCCTTCCAAAATAACAGCAAATACCATTAATTGGATATATCGAATCTATGAGAATAGCTTCGTTTCGGCTATAGCGTTATTGTTATTTTTTTCTATTTTCATTTTAAATATAAATTTAACCCCTTTCAATATTCCAATACATTATTACCTACTAACGGTATTGGGTTCAATTATAATCATCAATGCTTATAAAGGAGAGAATACTTTATATAGAGTGCTCCTATCTAATCAGAAATTAAGATATTTGGGCAAAATTTCATATGGCTTGTATCTATTTCATTTTCCTATATTTTATTTGAAAAGGTTGAATATTTTTAATGGACCAACAACATTAACAAGTACCATAATATTAGATATTGTTTCTATTTTAGCTACTTTAACACTCGCTATTTTAAGCTATGAATTAGTCGAAAAAAGATTTTTACACTATAAAAGAAAGCTTGAGCATAGTAATAAGATCAATTCATCAGCGTCGCTGCAAGTTTTTAATGAGGTAATCTAGAGTGATGAGGTTGGCTATAATAACTACGCATCCCATTCAATATTATGCACCGGTTTTTAAATTGCTTGCCAAAAAAGTTGGACTTAAAGTATTTTATACTTGGGGAGAACAATCAATGGCTAAATATGATCAGGGTTTTCGTCAACAGATTGAATGGGATATACCTCTGTTATATGGCTATGATTATCAGTTTTTAGAAAACATTTCAAAAGATCCTGGCACGCACCATCTCAATGGCATCATCAACCCAGGCTTGCTTGGAGCAGTGCAGGATTTTCAACCAGAAGCTATTTTACTTTATGGTTGGGCATGGAAAAGCCATCTAAAAGCAATTCGATATTTTAAAGGGAAAATCCCAATTTGCTTTAGGGGTGATTCTACCTTACTAGACGAACAGAAAAACTTTAAAAATTTATTGAGGAAAATATTTCTTAAATGGATTTACAGCCATGTTGATAAAGCTTTTTATGTAGGTAGTGCTAATAAAAATTATTACAATCAATTTGGCTTAAAAGAAAAACAGTTGTTTTTTGCTCCGCATGCTATCGATAATGATAGGTTTTCGAAAAACAGATATTTAGAAGTATCAAACTTACGAGATTCGCTTGCAGTCCCAAAAACCGACATTCTGATTCTCTTTGCAGGAAAACTGGAACCAAAAAAAAATCCTGAACTTTTATTGGACGCAATTGTAGGCCTAGATTTGAAGTATATTCATTTACTTTTTGTTGGAAATGGGATGTTGGAAGAAAGTTTAAAATTGAAGGTTGAGAGGTTAGGAACAAAGAGATCCTTCGACTACGCTCAGGATGACAGTATAAAAAAGAGAATTCATTTTATGGATTTTCAGAATCAAAGTAAGATGCCCGTAATTTATCAGGCCTGCGATTTATTTTGTTTGCCTTCTAAAGGCCCGAACGAAACATGGGGCTTAGCTGTAAATGAGGCTATGGCAGCCGGAAAAGCAGTTCTGGTTTCTACAAAAGTTGGCTGTGCCGTAGATCTGGTTAAGCCTGGGATTAATGGAGAAGTATTTAGATCAAATGACTTAGATCATCTCATGCAAAAATTAGGAGAACTAACTGGCAGTAAAGAAAAATTAACAAAAATGGGCATTCAATCCCAACAGATCATTCAAAACTGGTCATTTGAAAAGCAGGTAGAAGCAATTGTAGATACTATTTATAATAACGATGCAAAATAATACCCCGACAAGACTTATTTTAATACTGTACTTTCCTGTTGTGGTTTCCTATTTATTAATCAATAGCCCGATCATATCATATTTTGTGGCCTGGTTTGGCTCGCTCTTTATTTTTTACACCACTATACTATCACCAGCTGCTATTGTTAAGCAGGATTTACCTATCCACAAGCAAATTATGCGGCCCATATTTCTTACCCAGCTCATTTTTGCAGGATTTATGTGTACCACATCTATATTCTATTTTATGGATCATTTGGGTTACCGATATTTAACCGAAGTAAATTATGGAGCACAGTTTAAAGAAAGTGAACAAACTGCATTGATTGCCAGTTGCCAACGCATGAGTTTATTAGCTCATGCTGCGCTGGTTACAGGCATGCTATTAGTACAAAAGAATACCATAAAAATTAAAAGTATAAAAGCTTTTGAGGGGGATGATTTTTTGATCTGGCTTAGTATTATTGTGTTTGGCATTGGTTCATTGGCACAACGTTTTTCGGGGCTTAGCCAAATTGCCCTTCCACTTACTCTAGTCGGAATATCTTGTGCTGCTGTATTGTTTGTTAAAGGTTTCAACACAAAAAACATTAAATACCTGGGCATAGGCGCCACAATTTTCATTCTCAACTTTATACATGCTTCGTTATCGGGCTATAAAGAGCCTATTATCATCAACATTATTGTTATTGCCTGTGTATTTTTTCCTTATTACAAGAAGTTGGTCCTTTACTTAGCAATCCCAGTGGCTTATATGTTACTTTATTTCTTGCCAACCTATAACAATACTGTTCGGCAAAGCTGGAGTGGTGAGGTTAGCGCGGAAGAAGCACAAAACCAGGCGTTTGAAAATTTAGATTCAAAAAACGAAGAACAGATCGAGAATACGAACTGGAGCTTCCTTACCAGAAGACTGAGTGAAATAGAAATGTTTACGCAGTTTGTAGATTTTGTACCCAGTCATCATCCCTACTACGATTGGGAAATAGTAGAAAATTCTTTAGAAGGACTGATTCCCAGAATTTTTTGGTCAGGAAAACCCAATATGGAAACTGTTTCGATGGAACGGGTTTATGATGCGGGTGTGGCGCATAAAATGTCGACAGTCTCTGCTAAAACCCGCCCAGTGGTAGATGCCTATTTAAGTTGGGGTATTGTCGGTATATTTTTCTTTATGCTCTTATACGGGATGCTTGTGCAACATTTTTCTGATCTGGCAGAAAGTTTGTTCGGAGGGTACGAACTCGGCTGTATAATTATGTTCAACAGTATTTTTCAGGGTCTTTGGAGAGGAAATAACTTCGAATTTATGTTCAACAATATTTTCTGGGGTTATGTGATAATGTGGTTTCTATTTTACCTGCTTAGAACCATCAAAGTATTAAAACCTACATTTGATTAATAAGGAATAAAATTGAAAATCATCCACGTCACTGCCTCATATAAACCCGCATACATCTACGGCGGCCCAATACAGAGCGTTGCGAAATTATGTGAAGCGATGGTAGAGATCAGTGATGGTGAAGACCTACAAGTATTAACAACCACCGCCAACGGAACCGAAGAGTTAGAGGTACAAACAGGTAAAGTTAGTTTAACAGATAGTGTGCCAGTTACCTATTTTAAACGCTGGACAAAGGATCACAGTCATTTTTCGCCTGAACTATTGATTCAGTTAAGGAACACGATACTCCAAACTCAAGACTCCAAACTCATTATCCACATCCATGCATGGTGGAATTTAGTTTCAGTACTAAGCTGCCTAATCGCTAAATGGCATAAAATACCTGTGTTGTTATCTCCACGTGGCATGCTTACCTCCTACTCTTTCGGTAACCGGAATTCAATTTCGAAAAATTTAATTCATAACATTCTTGGCAAAAAATTATTAAAATATTGCCATATCCACGCTACAAGCGAACAGGAGAAACAAGATATTCTTAAAATAATTACACCAAAAAGCATCACTGTTATTTCTAATCTGGTTAGTTTTCCATCATCTGCTCCCAGTCTGCAATCATCAGCCAATAATATATTCCAATTACTTTTCCTTTCCCGTATAGAAGAAAAAAAAGGGTTAGAATTACTTTTTGAAGCTTTAACTCTTGTTGATATTCCATGGCAGTTAACGATTGCTGGTTCAGGGAAAGCAGAATATGTGGAAAGTCTGAAATTAAAAGCTGAAATGCTTAAGCCAAGCAATAGGATCAAATGGCTTGGTTTGGTGGATAAAGAAAAGAAATTTGATCTGTTGGCAGATCATGATTTGACAGTCCTTACTTCTCACAATGAAAACTTCGCCAATGTGGTCATTGAAAGTTTAAGTGTTGGGACGCCCGTGCTGGTGAGCAAATATGTAGGCTTAGCTGATTACGTAAAAGATAAAGAACTGGGCTGGGTAACCAGCCTTAATGTCGATGAGATCAAAACTGAGTTGGTTTCCGCTTACCGGGAGGCTACAAAAAGGGAAAAGATAAGAACAGAAGCGCCATCATTAATTAAAGATGATTTCAACGATGTCAATTTGGCAAAAAAATACATTGAACTTTACAATAGGATCTGATTTTAAGCCAAAATGAAAAACAATTTCAGTTTCATCATATTAACTTTTAATGAGGAAATTCATCTGCCCAGATTATTAAACTCTATAAAAAACCTTAATGCGAAAATATTTATTTTGGATAGTGGAAGTACAGATTCTACCCTAAAAATTGCTGAAGCTTATGGTGCAGAAGTAAAACAAAATCCATTTGAAAACCATCCCAAGCAATGGGACTTCGCGCTAAAGAATTTTAAAGTAGAAACCCCATGGACTATTGGGCTTGATGCTGATCATACAGTTACACCTGAACTGTTCGAAATGCTGGCCAACTTTAAAGAGGACGAATACAAAGACATCAATGGCATCTACTTTAACCGTAAAAACTTTTTTCAAGGCCGCTGGATCAGGTTTGGTACATTTTACCCCTTTTACCTGTTAAAAATGTTTAGGACGGGGATTGGCTTTTCCGACCTTAATGAAAATATGGACCATAGGTTTATCGCTCCCGGCAAAACCAAAATCTGGAAAAAGGGCTGGATCTTAGAAGAAAACCTAAAAGAAAATGATATCACCTTTTGGAAAGCCAAACATGAACGTTACAGTGATCTGGTTGCGCAGGAAGAAATAGAAAGGATACTAAAACTAAGGCAACAAAGTTTAAAACCCAATTTACTTGGCAGTCCTGATGAAAAAAGGGCATGGCTAAAGCGCCTGTGGTGGGAACTTCCGCTAGGTTTACGTCCATACCTTTATTTTGGTTACCGGATGTTTTTTAAACTCGGTATATTTGAGGGCCGCACCGGTATTAAATTCCACTATCTGCAGGGCTTTTGGTTTAGGCGACTGGTGGATAGAAAAATTAAAGCCATACAGAAAAACAACCGTTAGATTTATAAGTGCAGATAAAATTATGACTCCTGAAGAAGCGAAAAAACAAGCCAATAAAAAAGCCATCAAATTTGTGGTTGCCCTATTTATACTTTATATCCTGTTTAGCCAGGGAAACCTGTTTATGAACAGCATGATGACGCCAGGTTCCAGGTTTTACAACCCCTTTATCTCTGAGCATTTAAATTATGTGCAGGGTTTAAAGTCGGCATTGATCGTACCTGCCGTGTGGATCATCAAAGCCTTTGGCTTTTATGCCATTCACAATGAAATGGATGTAATGGTGGTATCAGGCCCCTATCTTCGGGTCAACTATTCGTGCCTTGGTTTGGGGGTGATGAGCTTTTTAGCCGCTTTTGTTCTGGCATTCCCGGCATCATGGAAATCAACTCTTAAAATGTTGGCGATCGGCTTAGTAGCTATCTATATATTAAATATACTCCGCATTGCAGGCTTGGGCGTATTACTTGGTTTCTTTAAATCACAGCGTAACAACTTTACTTATCACCATGAGGTATTCAATATCATTGTATATATATGCGTTTTTACCATGTTATACTTTTGGATCAAAAAAAGCAGTAAACCAACCAGAGCTTAACGCACTTACTATCATTAAATAATTAATATACTTTGTCAGAAACGCAATTACGTAAGGATTTTGATACTGGAAACTTTAAAGTAGGTGCTTCTGTAATCAAACAGTTTTTATGGTATTTTACAGATGTATTCTTTTTTAAAAGTAGGATGATGCCCGTTAGTAGTGTACTGGTTTTCTTTCTAAAATTATTCGGGGCCAAAATTGGTAAAGAAGTACGCATAAAACCAGGCATCCATGTGAAATATCCATGGAAACTGGAGGTGGGCGATTACAGCTGGCTGGCCGATTGTTATATCGATAACCTCGATGAGGTTAAAATAGGTAAAAACTGCTGTATCTCGCAACAAGCGGTTCTCATTACCGGTAACCATAACTATAAAGTGACTGGTTTTGATCTGATAACTGCTCCCATTATCCTTGAAGATGGTGCATGGATTGGTGCAGCAGCAAAGGTTTGCCCTGGCGTAACATTGCATAGCCATTCAGTATTAACATTAGGGAGTATTGCCACAAAAAACTTGATGCCCTATACCATATATCAGGGTAACCCGGCAGTTAAGATCAAAGAACGTGTCATAAAAGCATAAAACTTAAACTTTATCGTTATACATATAAGGCCGCTCATAGCGGCCTTTGTATTTACTTCTAAAGAGGATAAAAATATAGTGACAAATATCAATTATTCAACGTTCTTTTACATTGTAAATTAGGTATGTATCAACTTTTTTTTTGAAATTTGCAGCGTCTGTCATCATAAAACTATTTAAGTTGGTAAATTTCACACTACTGAAGAACAAGTACTCCTTGTCCTCCAAGCTTATTTTAATTACTTTTTTGATAGGAATCGTAAATCTGTTCCTTTACGATTATGAGAGCACGCAGGAAACTATCATATTTATATTCATCCTGTCCCTGCGCTATATTCTATTCATCCTGATTAAACGTAGGTTTGAATGGAGTAAATATTTATTGCTACTTATTATTATAAGAAGTGTTTACCGGTTGTGGATTGTTATGGGAGATATAGACATTAACCCTGTAACAAAAATAAACCTTACGCTACAGCTGATTATTTCATTACTGGCATTCGCAATCCTCATTGTTTTCCCAAAGCTGAAAGAATGGCTCAGCGATAAAAGGGACTATATAACCCCTCCCCGGATATCCAATCCGCAACACTAGCTTTTTCAAAAGAAAATTTCCTGCTCTTAGTGCGCAGTTTAAGAAACCAATACATTAATACGTAGCTAAAAGCGATTGAAGAGATCTTTTTTGAGAAGGTTCAGTTTCCCTGAAATAAATTTAATCTTCTCAGGATAACCAATATCAAACAAAATCATTTTAACTTAATTCTGTATTAGAAATAAGACTTAATTTCAGTATCTTTAGCAAGAGAAACCTCATTTTGGCGTTAATATATGCAGTTTGTAAATTTTCCGGCTGGTACCACCTGTTTTTTCTTACTCCTCATTTCCTTTCATTTATTTTTCGCAAAAACAGGGAACAGAAAACAGAATATCCTATTATCGATCCTGCTGTTTGCACGCTTTGGACAAATACTGAACTCTCTATTTATTACCAACGGACATACAGTACCGCTATCTATCTTTTTTCAATTCTTCACACCGCTTTACTTTGCGGCACCGGCATGTTTCTACCTTTATATTACTGGCTTTGTATTGGAGAAAAAAACAATTGAAAAAAAAGATTTGCTTCATTTCATCCCAGCGGCTCTTGCAATTATACATATTATTCCATGGCCAGGCTTGGCGCCTTTGGACTGGAATTTAATTCTTGTCCAGCTTCATGCCGATACTTACCACTCACTGGAAGCCAAAAGCGGTTTGTTTCCACCGGCCTTTCATTATGCGTTACGCCCCATACTCACACTGACTTATCTAGGCCTAACCTGGTTCACGGTAATTAAATCCAAGATTTTATGGAAACAGACCATAGACCATGCCACAAGGGATTGGGTGCTTTTTTTACTTAAAATTGCAACCTTCTTTCAGATTTCAGGACTGATGCCACGGATATTAAGGCTTCTGGAACTTCCGATCGATAATTCCGTTTTTATTGTCATCAATTGTATCTGCATATTGATGATTATTTTATATGCACTGCACAGACCCAGTATTTTTTATGGTTTTTTACTGGTCGCCATTGATTGGAACAAGAACGAATGGAAAGAGAGACTTGTATCTAATCACCTGACCGTTCCCGAAGATTTTGACCTATCAGAGATCATTAAGGTGCCAAGGCCGCTGCTACTCCCTGCAAAAAAACCTAACCTCTCAGAAGCACAGATTTCAGCTTACCTGGAATTGATCAAAAAAGAAATGGAAGATGATTGCCTGTACCTAAATCAGGACCTACAGATTATCGACCTGGCAGCGCGTATCAACATCCCCGTTCACCAGTGTTCCTTTCTAATCAATAACCATATTGGAAAGAATTTCCGCGACTGGATCAATAGCTACCGGATCACATATTTCTTGACCCAATATCCTATCCTTGCAGACAGGATAACCATAGAAGCCATTGCTCAAAAAGCCGGTTTTAAAAATCAGGCCACTTTTTACAATGCGTTTAAAAAAGAGAAAGGCGTTATGCCTACTGCCTATTTTTCTCATGGCGAAAACGTTTCAGGCTAATTTTAGCCTTATTTTGCTCTAACGGCTGAATCATTAGACATATATCGCTGCTTTTAGTTCCATTTTTTAGGGAATAGCCAATACTTTTGGATTAGTCGTTTTCGGGTTACCTAGCGTTGCCCCAAAATATTATTTCCTATCCCCTTATTATGATAATAGATTTTGAGAACCGTCTTTTTATGAAGTCATTTTTCAACTATTTGGAAAAGCTTCATCCCCTATCCAATGAGCTCATGGCGTATTATGGGACAAACTGCCAACTCATTGCGGTAAAAAAATACAAACATATACTCTCTCCCATAGATTCAAATAATGCCATGTATTTTATAAATAAGGGCGTGGTGAGGGGTTTTATTAAAGATAAAAAAAAGGATATCAGCACCTGGTTTGGTTTCGAAAATCAGATCATAGAAGCCATCCGTCATCCCGACCAGCAATCGGCCCATTCTGTTGAGTACCTGCAAGCCCTTGAAGACTGCGAGCTGATCCGTATTCCCTATACAATAACCGACTTTTTATATTCTTATTATCCAGAATCGCATATTATTGCCAGAAAGATACTGGAAATACAATATTATCAGGCAGCCGAAAGATCAATCATAGCCAGGATACCAAATGCCTTGGCAAGATACCTGAAGCTGGAAAGTACAGCTTTTGACATTGATCGGATACCGCAACGGTTCTTAGCCAGTTATTTGGGCATGAGACTGGAAACCTTAAGCAGAATACGGAACAGGGCAATTGATCAGGACTTAAAAATGTTGGCTTAATTTCAGTTCAGATTCAGTATAACGAATATCAAAACAAAAAATATCTGTCGATTTTATAACTTTGCGGCAAGAAATTTACAGAGATGAACGTTATACTGGCCTCAACTTCCAGCCTTTTTGGCGGAAACTACCTGGAATACTTAAAAGATGAGCTTACTGCCTTATTTAACGGGATAGATGAAATCATATTTATTCCCTTTGCGAGGCCAGGAGGTATTTCGCATGAAGAATATACCGGAAAAGCCAGGGATTTTTTTTCCTCACTAAATATCAGCGTCAAAGGATTGCATGAATTTACCGATCCAACTGAAGCAGTAAATCAGGCCAAAGGTTATTTTACCGGTGGAGGAAATACTTTTCTTTTGGTAAAAACATTGCACGATCTTGGCCTGATGGGGGTTTTGAGCGAAAACATCAAACAGGGTAAAGCCTATTTGGGCTGTAGTGCAGGTAGTAACATTGGCGGCATTAATATGAAGACCACTAATGATATGCCGATTGTTTATCCTTCATCTTTTGACTGTATGGGACTGGTTCCGTTCAACCTTAACCCGCATTACCTGGATCCAAATCCGGAGTTGAAACATAACGGGGAGACTAGGGAAACCAGGATCAATGAGTTTTTAACGCAGAACGAAATAAAAGTAGTTGGTCTACGCGAGGGAAACTGGATCAGGGTATTGGGTGATAAAATCACAACTGAGGGATCGGAGATGACCAGGATTTTTGAACCTGGCAAAAGCCCGTATGAGCTTCAGCCAGGTACATTATTGCATTAAAATCATGATGGATTTTACTTGTCCAACAGCCAGTTTTGGGCAGTTTTTAAAGTAAGATCATCTCCCTGGGTTTCTTTAACCAAAACATCGGGCTGGATTTTTGATTTATATTCTTTTTTATTACGGTCAGCAGTATAACTTACCGCTAAAAGCAATACCGACCCATCTGATAAATTGTATGGCGCATTTGCAGAGGTATAGCCCCCTGTAGCTTGTCCGAATAATTTGGTATTTGCTCTACCGATAAAAGAAATGGCAGTCATTTCGCCAGAGCTTGCTGTACCTCCCCCAACCAGCACCGCAATTTTGCTATCAGGTTTTCTCAACTGGTATGGTTTATCGATATTTACACCTAAACCAGACCCTTTTTTCCCTTTTTTAGGTTCATAAGACCATTTATTGTAATCCATCTTAGCACCACCTTTAACAAAATATCCAAGGGTTCCCTCACCAGTAAGTGGACCCAAACCTGCAATCATAGGATACATGTTACCCCCATTATTGCTCCTCAGATCAACAATCCAATAATCGATCTCATTTTCACTATCTAGCGTTTCGATACGGTCCTGTATATCTTTTGCAAAATCATCTTTTGCCTGTTGATCAACCGAGCCAAAGCCGGGAACTGAAATATAGCCGATATGGTTTTCAATCAGTCTTGATGAAGTTCTTCTGGGGTTGGTATTCCCTGTTGCATAAGCTTTAGCAACAGTTGGAGACTGGATAAAAGAATGGTTATCGCCGGCCTGGTGCAATTTGCCCAGTATATAATAGATTACGCTTTTGGCCTCATCAATATTTTTCACCCCTCTGGAAAGCTGGCTAACACCTTCATCAATAGCAGACCAGTTCAGCGAATCTTTGTAAATTGAATTTTTCTTTACGATAGAAGCGAACTCACTGATGTATTTAACGGCTTCGCTACTTGGCGGAAAATCAGGCACAGTGATTTCTTCAACCTCAAAATCATCAAACCAAGCACTACCTGTTCCCCCAAGGTAGGAACCAAAAAACAATTTCTTGATATCCTGGTCAACCGTTAGGTTCAGGGTATATTTTTTCCATTCACCGCTTCCCGATATAGGTCCTTGCTGTATGCCCAGATTCTGGAAACCAACCTGTTTGTCGTTTTTATCCCAAAGCTGGCACCAGGTTGCTACCTCTCCTTTAACATCTTTTGTTTTGATGTAAACACTGATACCCAATCTTTTCAACTTATTTACAGTGAGTGGAATAACCTGGGAAAAAGTCTGGTAACCTTTAACGGTACTATCTGTATTTGAAATTTTGAAAGACGATTTTCCCGCGTGTTTTTCTGTTTGGTCTAAGGTTGAAGAGTATCCCTTAACCTGCGGCAGATTCCAATCTGCAGGCAGTGTTTGAGCATTGACTTTTGCCTGTTCAAAATCTTTATTTTTGATATTCTGGCAACATACAGCTGCAGTCTGCTGCCCGCAGGCAGGAACAGAAAAGGCAAAAAAGACAGATAAAATACTGATCAGTAATTTTTTCATTGAGGCGTTTGCTAAATTTTTAAAATTTTCGGACTGGATATCTTTAACCGAAAATACATTTAGCATAGTTACAAAAAAATAATTATTCTCACCTTTTTCGCCCCGAAAATTTAGCAGCGGTATTCATTTCTAGTGATGCAGTCCTCTTCCTTTCAGGTAGATCAACAAATCAGCCGGGCGGTCGGTTTGCAGGATAACCGGATGATAATTGATCAGCCAGCCCCAGCTTTCTTCTTTCTCCCCTTTTTCAACCGCGCGGTCATCATCATGGCCTCCATTGAGCGATGGCCACAAACTGTTCAGCCAGATTAATGGCTTGCCATTCATTTGCTTTACCAGTTTAAGGTTGGCCAGGGTATCGGTGTCAAAAATAGGCTGCACAATTGTTTTTTGGTTAGGTGAATAAGACTTGATGATATCCTGCATTTCATTTTTTTTCACATTAACCACCACCATCAGATAAGCATCCTGCGGAATAGTGTTTTTTGCTTTCAATTCTCCGTAAGGCACATCATCGCCCACATTAACGATGGCCTGATCGATGGTAGAGGTTTCGCGCAGTACCTTAAATACCAGATCAAGATGATCATTTCCCTTATCTACGTTGATTAGGATCTTACCCTTTGCCGCCAGCATCATCTCGCTCATGGTTGGGATCTGATTTTCTGTAACACGGCCAAGACCGTTCTTGAGCCTGAACTTTTTTAACTCTTCCAGCGTGTAATCACCCACTTTGCCTTTTGCATTGGTGGTGCGGTCGATTGTATTATCATGCATCACCACCATCTGGCTATCCTTGCTCATCTTCACATCAAGTTCCATAATATCGAAGCCTTTCCTGATACTGTTGTAAAGTGCATTTAATGAGTTTTCAGGTGCATTTCTCCAATCGCCACGATGTGCGGCAACTAAAATCTGCTTGTTATTCCCTTTAAAAACGGTTTTTAGTTTTTCAGCCGGAGTTTGGGCAAGTGAAACGATGGTAATGGTATTCAACAATAAAAAAAGGATACTTCGGGAGGTTTTCATGTAAAATTGGAAAAAATGATTGATGCGCAAAAGTATTAACCCACCATTAAGCTGCTGTTTTGGGAATGTTAATTCTAATGCATTAGAACGACGGCTCTTAAAATTCTCTTAAAAATGAACACTTTTTCGCCTTATTTTAAAACCAGTTGGTCGAGAACTTACCCGCGTTGGTATAATACAGCCAAAACGGCTGAAACGTTTCTCAAACCCCAGCGTCTCATTATCAAACAATCACAAATTATTAATTAAAAATATAAATAAAATATTATGAAAACTTTATTCTCAACCTCAGCAAAATCATTAATGGCAGCTTTAGTATTAAGCGCTTCAATCTTCAGCACTAGCGTAATGGCCGGCGAAAAACAACCTGTGAAAATCTCTGCACCAAAAAACTTTGATAAAGTGGCGGTAAGCGGAAAAGTAGAAGTTACCCTGATCCAGAACGGCAGCGAGGGGGTGAGTTATGCAGATGAAAATACCGGAAACGTAAAAGTAATCCAGGACGGATCAGCACTAAAAATTACCTCAACTGATAACAGTCCGGCAAAAATCAATGTATATGTGAAAAACATTTACCGCGTTCAGGCTTCTGATGAGGCTACAGTAAAAACTGAAGGCAAACTTGATGTAAAATATCTTCAGGTATTCTTATCGGGAAATGCTACCGCAAAAATCAATTCGAAAACAGAAAGTTTATATACTGTAATGGAAGGCAATGCTGACCTGAAATTGAGCGGAGCTACCGGAAACCACAATGTGGTAATGGGCAGTACTCCAAAATTAAACTTAGATAAGTTTGCTGCCTTGAAAACAGAAATGAGCTCGCCAGTAGCTGCTACAGTTCAAACTGCAGCACTCTCAAAATAAGCCCACACTAAAACAGAAAAGAGCGGTGGCCATCCACCGCTCTTTTTTTGCGTTTAAGGCACGCGAAAAATATAAAATAAAAGGCTGGAATTGAAGAGAAAACTTACAGTTTCTTTGCATGGAGGGTATCACCCTGGATAAAAATCATTTCTTTGACCTCGCCGGCTTTATCTTTGATAAATTCCATTGTTGCCTGGATATCCTTGAAAACAAACTTCGAAGTGGTTTCTGCAAAAGCCTCAATCTTTGATTGTCCGGTAGCCTTTGCAAATACCTTTTTCCCTTCCCTGCTGATAGTCAACACAAGTTCAGGTGTAAGCTGATATTTGCCCAGATAACTGTCCAGGTCATGATCTGAAACCGATGCTATGTTAATGGTCCTGGATCTACTCAATCCTTTAAAACCATATACGGTGGAGATGCTGTTAATGAGTTCCTGGATGATTTCTCCATTATCTGAATTGACCATAATGACCAGACCGTTGCCGCCTTCCATACTTCCGTAATAGCCGCATCTAAATCCTTCATTGGCTCCCCCATGGCCAAAATATTTTATCCCGTTATAATCTTCAATAAAAACACCTAAAGCAGCTCCATCAGCATTCATATAAGGACTCAGTCGTAGTCTGGTACTTTGCTGAGCAAGCACTTTTGAAGATTTACCAGCTAAGGAGCGCTGCGTTTCAATAATATATTTAGAGAGATCTGTAGGATTTGTCCATAAGCCGGCTGCAGCCTGTTCTGGATAAATGTGGTATTTTCCAGTAATGGGTTTACCCTCTGAATTATATCCGGTTGCCAACAAACCTTTTGCTACGTTTAGCGCCGGCTGGGCGAAAGTGCTCGATAGCATGCCCAGAGGAGTGAGTACCTTTTCAGCTAAATATTTTTCGTAAGGCTGACCTGAAATATCGGTCAACAGTAATTGGCTGATGGTTATTCCACCGCCAGAGTATTGATCGCGAAGGCCTGGCGCAAATATCGAGCGTATGGGCGCTGAATTTGCAGGTGGGGTTCCGTTTAAAATCTGAATGAGGGAAGGAAGGGGTTTACCCGTTTCATATCCTGCAAAACCATGCACATTCAGGCCAGCAGTATGACTGAGCAGATTGGCGGCACTGATTTTTTTTCCTTTGGAAAGCGAATCATAAGGAAACTTCCAGCTTTTAAGATATTGATTGATATCAGCAGATAAATCCAGCTCTTTATCCTCGAAAAGTTTAATTATTGCCAGCCCGTTCAGCGATTTACTAATGGATGCAGCCTGAAAGAGCGTTTTACCGCTAACCGGGATGCCTGATTCAGCATCGGCCATACCGTAAGCCTTCACAAAATCGATCTTATAATTTTTGATTACCGCAATACTTAGGCCTGTCACTTTATAGAACTTCATTCTTTCCTGTATGTTCATCGGCTTTGAACCACTGAACATGATCCTTTCTGTAAGGTTATTCTCCACCTGGATGACCCGGTCCTTTAAGGACGATTGTGCAAAGGTATTTTGGAACATAAAAAAGGAAAAAAATATCAACAGAATTTGCAGCAGATTTATGCGCCTTTGAGGGAAATCCGCTTTTTTATTTAGAAATAAAGTATACATGCTTTTAACGTTAGGTTTTTAAAGGTACTGATTCAAATAGAAAACTTATAACCAGAAGGACAACGGCAGAGACAATCAACACTTTTTCGCCCGGTTTTAAAACGAGTTCGTCGAGAACTTAACCTTGTTGGTATAATACAGCCAAATCAGCTGAAACGTTTCTCAAATCCTTGCGTCTCATTATCAAACAATCACAAATTATTAATTAAAAATATAAATAAAAATATTATGAAAACTTTATTCTCAACCTCAGCAAAATCATTAATGGCAGCTTTAGTATTAAGCGCTTCAATCTTCAGCACTAGCGTAATGGCTGGCGAAAAACAACCTGTAAAAATCTCTGCACCAAAAAACTTTGATAAAGTGGTGGTAAGCGGAAAAGTAGAAGTTACCCTGATCCAGAACGGCAGCGAAGGGGTAAGCTATGCAGATGAAAATACCGGAAATGTGAAAGTGATTCAGGACGGATCAGCACTAAAAATTACCTCAACTGATAACAGTCCGGCAAAAATCACTGTATATGTGAAAAACATTTACCGCGTTCAGGCTTCTGATGAGGCTACAGTAAAAACTCAAGGCAAACTTGATGTAAAATATCTTCAAGTATTCTTATCGGGAAATGCTACCGCAAAAATCAATTCGAAAACAGAAAGTTTATATACTGTAATGGAAGGCAATGCTGATCTGAAATTGAGCGGAGCTACCGGAAACCACAATGTGGTAATGGGCAGTACTCCAAAATTAAACTTAGATAAGTTTGCTGCCTTGAAAACAGAAATGAGCGCGCCACTAGCTGCTACAGTTCAAACTGCAGCACTCTCAAAATAAGTCAACACTAAGACAGAAAAGAGCGGTGGCCATCCACCGCTCTTTTTTTGCGTTTAGGGCACGCAAAAAATATAAAAGAAAAGGCTGGAATTGAAGACGAAACTTACAGTTTCTTTGCATGGAGGGTATCACCCTGGATAAAAATCATTTCTCTGACCTCGCCGGCCTTATCTTTTATAAATTCCATTGTTGCCTGGATATCCTTGAAAACAAACTTCGAAGCGGTTTCTGCAAAAGCTTCAATCTTCGATGGTCCGGTGGCCGATGCAAATACCTTTTTCCCTTCCCTGATGATGGTCAACACAAGTTCGGGTGTAAGCTGGTATTTGCCCTGATAACTGTCCAGCTCATGATTTGTAACCGATGCTATAGTAATCGTCCCTTGATCACAATTTTACCAAAGGCACCTCGTGCCAAATGTTTATAGGCTTCCATGACAAAATGCTGTTCGGATAAATAATCAAAGATGCCTATCCGATATCATGTGAGGTAGATGAAGCGCAGGGAGAAGTTGTGCTAAACAGCCTGAAATTCACCTATAACACATTGGTGAGGATATATCCTTAACGACGTTGGCTATTTCTTAAAGATCCATCTAGAGCGTATTTACCTCAAAAGCACCATAACTTACCATTTCCGCGTTGTGGGAAACCTGGAGGTTCAGCTTGAGCTTCTCAATAAGCCTTTTGGCCGTTTCAATTGCATCGTGAATATTATTCATTCCCCTCACCTCTATGCCTGAACGCATTACCTTGAACTTATTCGGTTCAAACTTTTCGATGAATTTTTGGAGGTCTTTAGATAGATTGTTAGCCGTGCTCATAATTTAATATTTACCTAACAATCCCAGATGTCCCACATTTGTTTTGCCTTTTCTTAAGATTGCTACTCCAAATAAAACTAAAATTGCCATTTAGCCTAAACCAAGGATGAGATGAGAATCTATTGAACCTTTTGCAGCACCCATAGGCTGCGCATATAGCTATAACATCTGAACCGCTTGAGCGGCAATCAGAAGAGCAGGTTCCTCATCAACCATGTCCGTACTATCCGCTTCTTATCTGTGCTCCCCGATTATTTCCGCAGGGATATACCTTAAAATGGCGCTTATTAGAAGAATTGGGCATCTGTGGGCAAACCAACTTATTTTACCCCATTGCAGTAATCTATAATTATTTGTAAACTCATTAATAAACAGGACGTTTGGAGAAAAATATCTTTGTTGAGAAGGGGTCAATGAGCTTCGGTTTATCCACTTAATAACGGTTAGCAGCAAAATTGGAGTTTGATTTTTTTTTGATTCTCAAATCCTGATCAGACCGATGGAAAAGTTTCTGCTTTTTGACTGATTATAATGGCCGTTCGTCGAGAACTTAACCTTGTTGGTATAATACAGCCGAAATGGCTGAAACGTTTCTCAAATCCTTGCGTCTCATTATCAAACAATCACAAATTATTAATTAAAAATATAAATAAAAATATTATGAAAACTTTATTCTCAATCTCAGCAAAATCATTAATGGCAGCTTTAGTATTAAGCGCTTCAATCTTCAGCACTAGCGTAATGGCCGGCGAAAAACAACCTGTGAAAATCTCTGCACCAAAAAACTTTGATAAAGTGGTGGTAAGCGGAAAAGTAGAAGTTACCCTGATCCAGAACGGCAGCGAGGGGGTGAGTTATGCAGATGAAAATACCGGAAACGTAAAAGTGATCCAGGACGGATCAGCACTAAAAATTACCTCAACTGATAACAGTCCGGCAAAAATCACTGTATATGTAAAAAACATTTACCGCGTTCAGGCTTCTGATGAGGCTACAGTAAAAACTCAAGGCAAACTTGATGTAAAATATCTTCAGGTATTCTTATCGGGAAATGCTACCGCAAAAATCAATTCGAAAACAGAAAGTTTATATACTGTAATGGAAGGCAATGCTGACCTGAAATTGAGCGGAGCTACCGGAAACCACAATGTGGTAATGGGCAGTACTCCAAAATTAAACTTAGATAAGTTTGCTGCCTTGAAAACAGAAATGAGCGCGCCACTAGCTGCTACAGTTCAAACTGCAGCACTCTCAAAATAAGCCCACACTAAAAACACAAAAAAAGAGCGGTGGCCATCCACCGCTCTTTTTTTTGCGTTTTAACTACGCTAAAGACGAAAAGCTAAAAATACTCCTACGGCGTAGCGGCTAAAAGAAGATCAGCGACCGGCCCTATTTCCCTTTTCTCCACCCTGATGCTGCCAGGGAAACTGTTTTGCTACTTTCGGCGGGGGAAGTACCCCATCAAATGGCCGTTTTTTTCCCGGCGGGGGATTTTCCATTGCGGACTGTGTAGCGCCGAAGATATGCTCATCCCTGATGGCTTTCATATCCCTGGAATAAATATCGAGGGTTTTGGCCTTAGGATTTGCAGCTAAATAGACTGGTTCTTCCCTTTCTGCGATTTTGAGAGGAAGTTCCACCAGGTTCCCGAAACGGAGCGCCTTGAGCAATGCCTCTTTTTTTTCAGGATCTTTAAGCCCTAAAAAAGGATATTTGTCAACTGCCCTTTCAAGATCGTAGCCATATCCCGGGAAAAACCGGTTCATTGGATGGTTTCCCCTGTCATCGCTCACCGATAGATCAAGCTTAAACCATACCGGCACTTTGCTTCGCTGTTCATCCATTGCCTGCGCATTGTTTTTAATGTATATCTCTTTTTGCAGGGAAAGCCCGCAAAGCAGTTTATAACTCTGGAGGGCACTCATCCTGTTATCCCGTTCGAGCTCAAAATTCTGGACAACAGCATCAGCGCTGTTGTACCGCCGCAGTTCTGCCCGGTAGCTATTGAGGAAGTAGACATCTGCATCCTTTGCTTTTGAAAAATGAAGTTCAAAATGCATCTGATCAACCCCCTGACCGGGATCGGACCTGAACTCCCAGGGAATGTAACGCTGGTTGATGCCCAGGGAGAATTTTTCAGGCTTACGGTATATCGAGGAGGCCAGAACTTCGTTGAGGCGCGTTCCAAAACCAAGATAATCAAGTGTTTTCTGCAGGTAGGCTAAATTATTCTCATCCATAATATTCTAATTTTAGTTTATCTGATACCATTCATATGCGCCTGATCAGCGCACTGATATGATTTGTTTATCTCGACAGCCCCCGTTCCCGGTTTGACACGGCAGGGACCTGCCCCATTTCCGCCGTCTTCTGGGCGCTGTATTTTTGGCCTTCCATCTGCTGATAAGCGCTGTTAAAGGATGGCGTGGCGTAATCGACCTGCCGGGCATTGTCCTTTAGGGAGTTGATCCCACGCAGCAGCAGGTAAGAGATTCCCCCATCCAACAATACCGATAAGATCAGTGCTTTCCTGTCCGAAAGTATACCCAAAGGCTCCGAGGCACGGTGCTGGACCTGTGTACCGTCGGCAAGTTTGACCTGCTTGCCCCTTTGATATGCGGATTTTTCTTCCTGGGAGAGGAACATCCCGTTGATCAGGTCGGGCACCTGTACGTGGGATACTTCATAGGAAATGAATTCTTTGGTTTCCATGTCGTACTCTATATTAAGCATCGAGGATTTCCCTTCCTCCTTTTGGATACGCTTGCTTATATAGGCATCCCTCCCTTCGATAAGATTCGACATCTGTTCTTGAGTGAGCAATGGATGTGGCCTATATTGCTTATATATCGGGTGGATCAGGACCTCGACTTCACCCGCGGGGCTGCGTACCAGGGAAAGCTTGGCATCGAGCCGGTCAATGGAAAAATTTTCTGCCCTTAACCCTTCCAGCGAGAGCAGTTCAGTCCTGCGGCCGGCCAGCAGGGCCCGGATGTTGTGCGGATCAAGCAGCAGCTGATCCTTGTGATAAATGCCCAGGTCTTCCATCTCCTTAAGTGGCAGTTCATGCTGATCAAATAGATTTTTCATATGTTTTAGGATTTTATCGTCTGTGTTTTTCTTTGTTCACGGTCACATCCGGCCTCAGTGGGATTGGCGGAGCGGCTGAAAAGTCAACTGCGGTTTTTTGGGCCGACTTGACCTTGAGCAGTGACTGATATAGCCCGTCACCCATGGACAGGGTAAAGTGAAGTCCCGAAGGCAGTTGTACCACCCGCAGGCGACCCTGCTTTAAATGCCCCTGAATTTGGTAGATGTTACCTTTATACCCGATTTCATCGCCTGTGGTAAGGTATCTGATGTTGACACTTCGATCCTCGCCAGGCAGCGCCGCATGCCGGGTTTGCTGTTCAAGTTTCTTCTTCAACCCAAGCTCTATTCCGATGAGAAATGAAAATATCTTTTCTGCATCCATTGCTGCCGAATGGATCTCCACAGGATTGTTTTCCAATATCGATACCCAGCTTTCCACATAGGCGGCATGCTGAGAAGGGTCATGGCCAATGTGGAGCTCATCGCCCAGCAGCATGGAAGCGATTTCTGCCCTGAGCTCCTCTCTGGCATAAGCTTCGATCCCGTTTTTCATCAGGCTCTCACGGTCCAGTCTTGAGGGATGCCCGGTCCAGTGCGCCAGCTCATGGAGCAGCGTGGCATAATATCCTGCCGGGGAGCTGAACTGACTGCGCTCGGGAAGGGTAATGAGATCAAAACTGATATGGTAGTAGGCCTGGTCGATGAACTGGTGGTTGATACGGGCCCCACTGTGGCGGATGAGTTCTTCGGCCCTTTCGATAGGGTCCCAGTCGATCTTCCTTCCCGGCTGCTCGATCAGGGGTGGGATTCCGCTGATCTGCGAGGCATTGAATACCCAGGCATTGCTGACAACTGCCCTGGACAGCGGCCGGGATTCCAGCAGTGGGTTTCCCTCCCCGTCAAGGACCGGACTGCCGCGGTCATCTAGCACCTGGCAACGTTCCTGGGTCTTGACAAACTGGATCAGGGTACCCTTTTCGTTCCTGTTGACCCTGTAGCCGGCAAGCTCGGCCTGCCTGAAAGTCATCCACCTGGGATCCTCTCTTGCTGAGAGTAAAAGGTTTATCGCATTGATGCCCTTATATCGTTTAAGGGTTTGCTGATTATAGGGCATTGAAAAAGCGGGTATGCCATTACCATTCCAGGGTTTCTGCCAGGGGGAAGTACCTGCCTTGAGCTGCTCGATCAGGCGCTGGGCAACCTGAAGGTACAGGGGCTGGTTCCTGCTATCCATCTTCCCCTCCTTCCTCCTCTAAGAGTTCATCGGCCTGGGCCGCACCATAGATTTCCGCCTGTACCAGGCTGAGTTCAAGTTTATCTGTCCTTGCGATCGCCTCCAGGATTTCCTGAAGGGATTGAGGCTGTTGTTTGTCTTTGTTTTTCATGGTTCTGTTTTTTTTTCAGGATAACCTGAAGGGATAAAAGAAATTTTAAAGGATCTACGGCACTCCCGTCCAAGCGCAGCGAAAAATGGAGGTGCTCACCAGTGGCCCTGCCGCTATGACCGGAAACCCCGATCATCTCCCCCGCACTCACCTCTTTACCGGGATAGACCAGTACCGAGGATAAATGCCCGTAAATACTTTCTGCCTTTCCATGGCAGATGCGTACAAAGTTTCCCAGAACACTGTTTTGACCGCACGAAGAGATCCTTCCCGGAAGGACTGCGCGAATGATCGAGCGCTTTGCCTTCAGGTCAACGCCCCGGTGAAAATCCATGCGGCCGGTAAGTGGATGTACCCGTGGACCGAAGGGGCTGGTGGGCCTCAGCGGGAAAACCGGAAGCGAGACAACCTGGGAAAAGGAGCTATAAAAGCAGAGCTGGAGTAAAACGCAAAGGATAAGGATCTTTTTCACCTGCCGTTCCTTTCCGGCTTTTCCCTTTCGCGCTGCTCGGAAAAGCCGATCAGTACAGAAAGGCTTACCGTGGCATGCTTCAGCGCATCGGGATTCTTCCTGAGCAGCTGCATCGCTTCCAAAAGGGAGGTAGAACTTCCCCTTTCCTGCAGCATATTGACCCTTAAAAGGACTTTAAAGGTCTGCATTTCCATCTCGCCGGCGCTGAGGAGCAGTTCTTTATAAAGGGTGTTCCTGTCTTTGAGCACCATAACCTCGCCTGCGCCATGGCCGGATACGGTAAGATCGCCAAAACTGACCAGGACTGCCCCTGTCAGCTGATCGATATGGCTGATCACGCCAAGTTTCATGTTTTGTTCCCTGTTGTGCTCATGTGGGTTTTCCACCAACACCAGGGTAGAGAGATATTTTTCCATAGTTATCTTTGTTAATCGGTATAAGGATTATTAAAACAGCCTCAAGGATAAGACCGGTGGTCAGTTTACAGGGAAGCTGTAAGTAATCCTAGAAACTTCCCTGTTGATACGTTCGAAGTTTTCGGTGAGAACCTGCTCCTTTTTGCCCTTGAAATCATAATAGATGGGCATCTGCGGATAGTTTTTCTCTTCCTGCGAGATGGCTTTCAGGTCTAAATTGACCCGGCAGTTGACTACAGGCGGAGAAAAGGTGCCGTTAAATTCACTCACCGTGTCCCCTGCAAGCATCCCGACGAGTTCGCCGGCCTTTAAAGATGCGATCTTACCCGAGGGGATGAGGTGCTCAAGGCGCTCGCTAAAGGATAGCGAGCTTTTGCCCCGGTCCAGGGAAAGGCTTTCATTAAGCTGCTTTACCTTGCCGAAAAGCTTCTCCAGCCAATCCAGGGTTTCTTTGTTCCTTACCGAGCCTGAAAGGACATTGCCCACCACCGAACAGATCGTTGTAGCTACTTCCTTTCCGAACTGCTGCTGGAACTGTGGAAGTTCCTGCAGGCCCATTAAAACTGCTACCCGGTTAGAACGCGCGGTTGCAATAAGGTTCTCAATGCGGTGCACGTAGATGGTGGGCAGCTCATCGAGTATTAGCGCGCTGGGCAGGTTACCCTTGGAATTGATCAGCCTGGTGAGCCGGTTGAGCACAACGGAGTAACAGGCTGAATTGATATTCTGGGTATTGGGGTCATTTGCCAGGATAAGTGTTCCAGGTGATGCAGGGTCACTGATTTTTAGACTAAAATCATCGCCCGAAAACACCCAGAAGGTCTCTTTTGTGGCCAGTCTGGATATAAATATCTTCAGTGTGCCCACCTGCCCCTCCAGCTGATCAAAGGCCTTTGCCCGGTATGCACTCATAAATGGGGAAAGAAGCGATTCAAGCTCGGGATTACTCAGCAGGGCTGTAAAGATTTGCTCATAGGAACTGTTAAGAAAAGAAAGCACGTGCGGGAGGGTGGAATACCGGCCATTTTGGTAACGTGAAAAAAAATAGATGCACGCTGAGAGGAAATTGACCGCGCTCTGGGTGAAAAACTGGTCGCTGCCCGAGGATTTATCCCCTTTTTTGAGCGCCTCGACCAAGGCTTCGGCTGTTTCCGAAGCATCGGCAAGGGTAAGGATATAATCTGCTCGCAGTACATTGATACGCCTGGACATTTCCACGTTGTTTAGGTTGATCACATGGAAAAGGTGGTTCTCCAGCCGGCCCTGCTTTTTGCCAAGTAAAAAATGATAATAAGCCAGCTGCGCGAGGTCAAAGAACTTAAAATCATAAATACATAGGCAGAAGTCTCTGGCCATCAACTGCCGGATGAATGGCATAACCACCCCGAAACTCTTTCCCGATCCGGGCGTGCCGATCAAAAGGGTACCACGGAAGATATTTTCGATATTGATATACCCTTGCCTGACTTTTTTACGGTAATAAAACAGGCTTGGTATACTGACGCAGGCCGGCCCGCGGATCTCCCGGGTGGCCTGCATAAAGGATTCCTGCTCGATATTCCAAGGGTCTTTACCAAGCTGCGAGCTGATGATTTTGGAGACATTGTCCATTGCGGTGTGGATCAGTATTGTCCCAAAAATCAGTGTCAGGCAATAGCTGAGTGCTGCCCAGTTTAATCCCGCGATCACCCGGGCCCCATCTTGAAGAAAAACCAGGGGCCCGGAGAAAAAAAGCGCAAGGCCTGCCGACAATGGATAAAGGATCGCCGTACGGTAATCGAGTTCTTTTTCTTTTTTGCTTAAAGTGCCGATGGAAACCAGTACGGTCAGCATCAGTATAAATCCCCTGGAATATAAAGGACTGAGATAAATACCGATTTTGGAAATTTGCTGCAGGATCTGTGCAAGAAAAAAGCGGCCGGAAAAATCAACTTGAAGGATCCTGGGCAGGCAGATGAAAATAAGGATATCCAGGACAACTGAAAGGTAGATGCAGAAGCGCATAAAATGATGGAGCCCCTGCTGTTCTTTGCTCTCTTCCATAAGGCCTAAGGTTTAAAAGGTATCAGCACGCAGGATATCCCCATACTGTATGCCCAGAGAAACCCTTCGGTCGGAAAGCTGCTTTTCTGCCAGGGTAAGCACAAGGCGCTTTTGTCGGGAAAAGCTCAGCTTATCGATAACCAGGATATTGCGCATACCCCTGGTAAAGGCTCTTAAGGGATAAAGCTGCCAGAGAATAGGGACCGGGATGGACTGGTGGTTGGTGGCCCTGCTGACCTTTTTGTCCTCTAGGCTCAGGCTGAATACCTCTGGGTGATAGGGCAGTGATGAATTGTTTTCAATATAAATATCCAAAAAAACCTGCTCACCGATGCAGTAAATCTTCCTGATTTCCAGTGATATCCCATGGGAAGATGCCCTGGAGAGGGGCTTATGAAACCGCAGGGCAAGTATGTCCAGCGCATTTTTTCTCATTTGGGCGCTATTGGTAATCCCTGCGGGAAGATCTACTGGTACCATATGCTCCGGCAGGATTTCGATATCGGTGACCGCTTCCCCTGAGCTCAGGCCATGGCCAAAATGCAGGCTGTACTGGGCCATAAATCGCTCTGCTATAATGGTTACTACAACAGGCTCGTCTGCTCGATATCCTTCAGGAAGAGCGCCGGGACGGATGCACAATATATTCGCTGCAGTAAGTTCATGCGTGATTGCAGGGTTTGAAATATCGACATAGCGGATGGGCTCAGGGGAACGGAAATGTAGCGGCATCCCCGCTGTGATATCAATTCTTGGGAGATCCGAAAGTGGTCTGCCGACACGCTGCTGGGCAAAAAGGCACAGATTGGCTAAAGCGAGCAGGGTAAAAAGAAATAATGTTTTCATGGTTTATGGATTTAAAGGTTTTTCTGACGGGATGAGAGTTCATCGGGATCAACGAGATAAAGCAGGGTGCCATATTTGATTTTGGCCTTGTTTTGACGGACCAGGCGGGTAAAGGCGCCAGAAGCGGACTGGAAAACCCTGCCCATCAGGCTCATCATTTGCCTGTTTTCCCCAAAGGCTCCCTCAATGGAGAGTCCTTGCGGGGAAGCACTGCCAACATCCCGCCCAAGCTCGCGGAATGCTGATGAGGGTACATAGATCCCCTTCAACCCGTCCAGATCATAAGCCTCAAGGTTCAGGGGCAGGATTTCACCATCCAGGAGTACCGAACTGACCGATATCCCGATGCGCTGGGCAGAAAAAGAGGATATGGTCCCAAAAAGGGTGGTCCCTTTTTTAATCAGTAATTTTCCTGCCCTGATATCTGCGAGCAGCCGCATGCGCATTCGCGACCCCAAACGTCCGGTAAGCTGCTCATCGATCATTACCGGGATATTCACTGCCCCAGCCAATTTCTCTCCCGAAGCTCCCCCGCCTCTTGGAATACTGTCCATGCTCACCCGAAGGGCTTTAGCCACTGGCCGTTTATATGCAGTTCCGGGCAGGTGGCCAGGCCTTTCCAGACCGGGCTTCAGCGAAGAGTCACCTGCCCTGCCGATACTGTCCACTATAGCCATCTGGGCCCTAAATAAGGCCATTGGATCCGCAGGGGAATCCCGGTTTGGCGCAGAAGAGCCAGACCGCTGCATCTCATTAAGCGCCTCGGCGATCGCCCGGTCCCTTTCGAGGGCACTTTGGCTTCCTTTCTGTTCATCCCTGCCCCTTGCTCCCTTTTGCGGGAAATTCAGGGCATAGGGACCTGCTGGGGATTGACTGTAACGGCTGCGGATAGCGGACTCGATAGAGTCGAGCATTTTCTGACCGCTCAAGGGATGGTCTGTCAGTGGATCTGCATCCAGCGGCCCTTCAGCGCCGAGCTGGCTCAGCGCTGAAGGGGCATCGGATCTGCGGTAGCGCTCTTCGAAAGCCTGCAGCTTATCCTGCAGTTTTTGTCCGCTAACTTCGTCCGATACCCCTGAAAGGCCGCTCTGCAGGCCACCTTTTTCCTTTCCTTGGGTTTTATCCCCTTTGGCGGAGTAAGCGCGGAAGATAAAAAACAGGAGTATGATAAAGGGCAGGCAAAGGACCGGCAGAACATAGCGCGGGTTTTTAAGGTTGATTTTTTTCATGGTCGTTGATGTTGTTCTGTAGCTTTTTTATTCTTTGCAGCAGGGCTGCTATTTTAAGGCTGTCGGCGGAACTGAGCTGTTTTGTGGATAAAAGGCCATTGAGCTCAGCCTGCATCTGCATGACCTGCATGAGATTTCCCGCGGCCTGAGATACTCCCAGGATCCCCGCGCCGGCTTTCTGCTTTATGCCAGGCTTGCTGGCACCGGCCATTTCCGGCTGGGTCCTGAGCAGGGTAAAGCAGAGAAGGGCTGAACTGGCCAAAATCAGCATCATCAGCACAAAGACACGCCCTGGATTGCGGACAAACCATCGGGATATCCCTGCCAGGGGTGGAGATAGCCGTTTTAGGGCATAGGAAAATAAAATGCTATTGCGTTTTTCCATGATCATGGTTGTTTTAGTTTAAAATGGGTTTTTCGATGTGGTGGAGAGGTCCCTGTTTTCCAGGGTCTTCCAGCCGGTAATCAGCACTGCATTGGGATTGTTTTCCGAGCGGGCGGAAAGATCACTTAAATGCCCTTCGGTGATTAGCGAGCGGGTCACTACCGTGCTTCTGCGGTCGATCCGCTGGGTGCCGTAATAGCGGAAATATTTTGCCTTTTCATCTAAAAAAATCGAGTCGGTCCGGATAGAAAGTACTGCCGAGGAGGACAGCACCGAAGAGAAAAAGCTGCGCTCCTTTAAATTATTGTATTCCCTGGCCCCGCTTTCATCGATCAGGTACATCGCCTGCCGCATCTGTCCCTCGATGTATTTTTCATCCGGGATGAGCGAAAAAAACAGGCTATGGAACCTTGCAATATGGGCCCGGTATTCCGCGCCCCTGTTTACCTCGAGCGCTGTTCTTTTTGCCCCCAGGGGAACTGATCCGTTATCGAGCAGGTAAATCCGCTTTGTGGAAAGCTCGAACTGCCGGTAAGCAAAAAAAGAGACCACCGAACAGACCAGCAGGCAGAGGATGAAGCTCGATGCGCAAAGAAAAGTTGCCAGGCGGATTTTGCTTTCTATATTTTTGATCAGCATGTCTATCCTCCTATTGCTTTACTGGCCATGCTTCCCATCGTTCCTGCCCCGGATCCCATGGCGCTAGCCGCAGAGCTCACCCCTGAGGTGGAGACAATCCAGGTAGAAATGCTGGGAACGGTAAACATTGTAAGTGCACCGATGATAAAAGTGATGATGACCATTCCGAAGGAAAGTACCCCGTTTGAGGCAAACCAGCCCAGTTTTTCAATATCCGGGCCTGTGCTGCCCAAAAGCTCGGTGTAGCGGGAGATTTCGGCCTCCAGGGCATAATGCTGGAAGAGGGATGCCACATACATCACCAAAAAACCGATCCCGGAATACAGGTTGACCGATATAAAACGCGCAATCCAGGTGGAAAAGGAATCACGGAAGGCCGGCAGGATACTGATCGCGACAGAGAATGGCCCCAGGATAATCAGTATGGTGGAAAAAATAATCTGTACGGTAAAAATAACATATACACTGATGCGCAGGATCCATATTGCAAGGGTCTCCAGAAGCGAAGTAGCCAGCAGCTGCAGGCCGATCTGCAGCCGGTTGCGCATTTCCACAACCGGGTTCCAGACCTGAGAAAATCCTTCCTTGACCGAGCTTTTGACCGATTCCCAGGCATGTTCATACCAACTGTCGGCCTCTCTTGCGGCCACCTCGGTCTCGGCCTGTACCTTGAAAAGTGCATCGGCAACATCGGTCATCAGTTTCGCACGCTGCAGACGCAGGGCATTGATATCCTGCTGGCTCCCCTCAAAAAGCGCCGAGGTGCGGTTTTCGACAATCTCTGCGGGAAAGGCCACCACCCGGGTAAAAACGGGCCACCATAAAATGACCATCGAAAGCCCGAAAGGGCGCAGCAGGGGCATAATTTCCAGGCGCTTATCCCCAGAGATCATCTCATAACTTTTAATGGCAAAAAAAATGAGCATAAAAATCGCGCACAAGGCCTGCGCATCGGCAATAAAGGCATCATAATGGGTCCAGATGGTGGATTTGAGTTCCTTCAAAAAATGCATCATCCCCTCCTCATAAACCCCGTTCCCCTGAAGAAAATTAAAGGTTTCCTTAAACGAGTCCGGCACCCCGCGGGCGTCAGGCTGCACCAAAAGGCCGGCAGTTCCGGCAATCATATTTGTAGTTTGCATGGCTATAATTTTGAATGTTTTAAAATTTCATCCGCGATGGCAATGTCCCTTCGTGAAGCAGGAGAAAGTTTCGGCCCGCTCTTATGGAGGATGCCGGCAGCATCTGAAATGGAAATATGTTTCCAGGCCAGGCGTTTTTTTTCCTCCCAAACCGCCTCCAGCTTGTGGTATTCCCCTAGCATACGCTGGTAGCTTAGCAGACGTTCTCCCCTGGAAAGGGTGGTTTTCCTTGCGGTCTGCAAACGCTCAAGCAGGCTTTCCCTTTCCTCAGCGAACCAGCTGTAAAGGCCCGAAGAGATTAGGTAAGCGCGCGCTTTTGCACCTGCGCCTTCCAGTTCATTTTCTGGAGTGCTTAAAAGGGGCGCGAAAGCATAGCGGTAGTAGAGCTGCCATAGTGGGTCCATATCACTCAGCAGGCCAGAAAATGCCGAGGCTTTCATCAGCGCCTGGGCCTTGAGGGTATCGCTGTGCAGCTGGTAGGCCTGATCGGCCTGCGACATGGCAAGCGCGAGTGCGATGCGCTGTGTCTGCGGCCCCTGCGGGCCCAGTGGGCGCAGGTCGCTGCCGGGATAATTGGGGTGGAGTGCCCAAGTGAGCCAGTAGTAGGGGTTTAGCCCCAGAAAACCGGGTTTAGGGGTAAATTTATCCCTGTCCCACTGCTTGAATACCATGCGCTCCTGCTGGTTTTTGATGTGTTCATCATTGACTATGCGCTGGGCGGGGCAGCATAAGGCCCTTAAACCCATCAGTAGCATTAAAATAAGTTTCTTCATTTCTTTGTTATCATTTTGTAGTTTAATAGCAGATTTTCTACCATCCGCTTATCGGTATTGACAAAAGAGGAAAAGGGATTCACTGAGCGTAGTACTCCCCGGCGGGCGGCCCAGTACATGCATTTCTGAACACTATAGAGCAGTGCGCAGATCGTTTTAAGTTCCAAAGAGATCTTTTTCAGCAGCACGTCACGCTTGCCAAAATCCATTAGCACGTTCTCTCCTTCTTTGAGCACCAAATCCGATACCTCGCCCGCCAGGCGTGTCCCCCTGCCGGCCATCTGCGTGCAGGTCTTCTCGGCGAAAAGCAGTAGATGCGGTGATGAGGCAGCCTGGGAGAGCACCTGCCTGCCCGCTGAGATGATTTCCATTGTCAGCGAGCCGATCTGTCTTACCGCAAGTGCACTTTTTAGTCCCTGATCTACCTGCGCCAGGGAATTGTAGATGAGCTGCTCGGTAAAGATTACCGCGCTCAAGTTTACCTGTATACCTTTAAGGGAGCGGAGGGTTTCATTCAGGCCGCGCTGGTATCCTTGTTCGGCAGTAAGCCTGGCGGCATTGTTTTCCAGAACGGCTTTGAGGTGTCCCCTGTCGATGATGATGCGCTGGGCGGATGCAGCCTGGGCAGTGAGCAGCAGCAGAATAAGCCATATTTTCATGGCCCTATTTTTAGTGTGCGCAACTTCTGCAGGATCTCACCACTTAGCGCCCGGTCGCGTTTCCCGAAATCAGAAAACCCCGCCTTCGTTCGCTGACTATGCTGCGCTGCTGCACGCAGGGTCTGGCAGATCCCGTGCAAAGCGCTGCTGATTGAGCGGAGCTGGGAGATGAGCTGAAAAAAAAGAAGCTTTCGCTCGCTCTGGCGCATCTGGTTAAGCTCCCCTATACTCAAGACAAGCCCATATAAATAGCGCAGGAACAGCTGCGCCTGATCGGCAAGGTCTGCCTGAGCAGAAAGCGCCAGCGGGATCAGCAAGGGATCTGAGCTACACAGGGATATGATGGCCGATTGCTGGAGATAAATATCATCCAAAAGGGGTGAAGATTCAATGCCTATCTGCAGCGCATCGATAGCGCCACCCAGCATTGAAAGCTGTGAGCTGATCTTTACATAGCCTTCTTTGAGGCTTTTCATGCCCCTTAGGTTCAGGCTTTCCCCCGCCAGCGCTACCCCTTGCCGCTCGCGGGCGGAAGACTGCCGCCCGTATTCGCCCTTACTCTGGGAAATGAGCTGATGGAGCAGGGCAATATTGATCTGGGCAGGGCAGAAAAAAGGAAAAAAGGTCACAAGAGATAAAAAAAGAAAGATTTTCATGGCTTTAACATTTTGGCTTGCAGGATAACCTCACCAGCTATGCGTTTATCGATATTGATAAAGCCGCGGTAAGGATTGATTGAATTGAAAAAGCCCCGCTGGGAGGCCCAGTATACCGAGCGGTAGATCCCATAACTCACCCCGCGGAGCACACCGAGTTTCACTGTGATGGCGTTGAGCAGCCTTGCCCGCTCGCCGGAATCCATCAGGTTACCCTTGCCACCCTTGAGCACAAAAGCAGAAACCTCTGCGGCAAGGGCAGATGCACGCGCGGAAAACTCCCGGCCACCCTCTTCTGCGAACAGCAGGAACTGGGGACTGTTTTTTGCCAGTACGGCCGTCTTTTTAACATCAGAGAAAATGTCCTGGGAAATCTCATAGATATCCCTGACCGAAACCAGTGATCCCATCACAGCAGATACCTCGCGAAGGCCGCGGTAGATATCTGCCTGCAGGGAGTTTACGATGCCCAGCTGGCCGGTGACCGAGAGTTGGGCCTTTTCGATAAGGGATAAGTTCGAATTGGTTTTATCCAGCTGGGAATTGATCATGCCCGAGCCTGCGGCAACAGCTGCCGAGGTTGCAGGATCCACATAGATCTGCGCGCTGGAGAAAAAAACCCTGCAGCAGAGAAAAGCTAAAGTGAAATAAACTGTTTTCATAACATTAATGGTTTTGGTTTGCGGTATTGACCCTGCGGACAAATTCTTCCAGGGAAAGCGAAGAGGACTTCAGCTCCGAGATAAAGGCATTTAATCCTTCACGCAGGGAGCCATAACGGGATATGTAACTTTCAAGTGCAAGTTTTTCAGGTTTCTCGGTGGAGAAAACCAGGTACTGGGCGAGCGAGACTTCGACCCCGTATACTTCCCCGCTTGCCCCCCTTTTGATGTACACTTCTTTGAACCTTGATCTGCCTTGCCGGTTATCCAGCCGGTTGATGGTAAAAATTTTATTCTGCTCGGTCTCGGACAGGGATAAAAGGGAAGCAATCTGGCCGTAATTGTCCCTGAACTTACCCTGGTCAAGCAGGCACACGGTATCAGAGTTGCTAATGATGCTGTCCTTGATGACCGGGTTACCGATAATATCACTGAGTTCCTGGGTGACCACGATCGCCTCCCCCCAGAATTTCCTGACCGTTTTGTACATATAAAGCAGGTAAGAGGCCATTATCGGGGAGGCGACCGCCTTCCATGCCTCTTCTAAAATCAGCGCTTTGCGCTGGTGGCTCCTGTGCCTCATTTTCTGCAGGAAAACATCCATGATGATCAGCGTGACGATGGGAAAGAGCACCTTATGCTCGCGGATAGCGTCGATTTCAAAAATGACCAGACGCTCTGAAAACAGCGAGTTGTCCACATCCTGGTTGAGCAGCTCACCGAACTCTCCACCGCTGCAGAACTTTTTGAGTACATAACGGTACCCTTCTAAATCAAAGCCCACCTGATCGCAGGCCATAACCCTTGAAATCTCTGAAAGGGAAAAATGGTAAAAGGAATCAAAGCAAAGCTGCTTATCCTCTAGGTCCGATGAGAAGAAATCCCCGTAATAGGCAGTGATCACGCTGGAGATCACCGTGTCCTCGAGCTGGGAGACCTCTCCCCCGCTCCCGCGGAAAAGCAGGCAGATCAGCGTCTTTAAAAAATCCTTTTTTTCCAGGTTATATTCTTCCCTGGAAATCTTGAAAGGATTCATCGTGATGGGCTGCTGTTCTGAATAGGTGAGGTAACGTCCCCCAAAGTAGCTGCACAGCCCGCTGTAGGAATGCCCGGTATCGACAATCACCACGTCCATATTGTAGCGCATATACTGCTCGATAAGCGCGTTCATAAAAAATGACTTGCCTGATCCGGATCCCCCGAGCACAAACTTTGAGCGGTTGGCGATCCTCCCTTGAGTGATGGGCAGATCCGCCGGATCGATGCCTACCGGGGTACCCTGGCGGTCGGTAAAATAGACCAGAAAACCAGACGCTTCGCTCTCCATTAGCCTTTCGCGGAACATCAGGCAGATTGCCGCCTCGCAGCTCAATAGGTACCAGTCGTAGCTTTTGAGCGAAATCCCGTTCCCGGGAAGCGCTGAGCGGAAAAGCTCGAACTGGTTATAGGCATTTCTCGAACAGATGATACCCTGCTGAAAAAGTGATGACTCCACAAAGTTCACAGCCGGGGACAGCTGCCCTTTGGCCCCGCAGATCAAAAGGTTGTAGTGTGCGTTCACAAGAAGCTCATTGTCCCTGGCTACGCAGCTAAGCAATTCGTTGATATCCGATGCGCACATCTGGTTGGCAGGATCAGCCAGGCCAGAGTGGCGCTTGGCCTTTAACCTGAGCCTGCGCAGGGTAGCCTCCTGGGAGGGGATCTCAATAAACTGGTTGTAGACCATGCAGTGATAATGGGGCACCTGATAAAAAAAGGACAGGTTGTCCATCGCAAAGCCGTTAAACGCATGGCCATCGTCCATCAGGCGGTAAGTGCTCAGCGATGAAGGCAGATCGATCGCCCCGGTATCGATCAAAGAAAGGACCTTGATTTCCCGATCCCCCATCTCAAGGCCTGTATCGCCCGCTTTCAAATTGTTATGGCTGATGTGCGGAGAAGAAAAATCCATCGCCAGCATCCCTTGGGTGAGCTGCCGGATATCCCTTGCCGATAACAGCTGCGGCGAAAGACCACCCTGGGTGAGCAGGTCCATGACCTTATCCGATCTGGAGAGAAAATCTGTCCCGGCTTTCTCATCATAGACATAAAAGGCGCCATTTTTAACCTGGCGCGTCAGGGTCAGATAAGTCTGGATGGAGGTATAGGAGCGGCCTTTGAAATGATCATGGTAGCATTGCTCCAGAAAAGATCCCCCATGCTGCTTATCATAACTCTTTTTTGAAAAGATATCCTGTTTATGGATGATATGCCCCTCGCCCATGATCTTGATCAGGTTGAGCATCAGGGAGTGAAAGTGTTCATAGGGCTGGGGATCCCCGCAGTACTGCAGGGCGGGATTGGTGATTTTGATGATGAGCGAAAAATCCCCGCGATCGGAATAAAGCAGCTCGGTGCCTTTCCAGGGGGCAATACCGCAATAGGGAAGGTCAAAAGTCCTGTTTTTTTTTGCCATAACTGATTTTAAGTCTTGAGGGTTGGATAAAAATGCCACGGTGGCGTGTTTTACTGTGCAGGCCTTTTCGCTGGCGGGAGAGGATGAGCATGAACATCGAGCAGATCACTACCAAACTGAATAGAACGCCAAGGTACATGTTGAGCATTGCCCCAATCAGCCCGCCACTGACCAGCCCGCCTACCAGGGCCGAAGCGCCCCAGCCGATGAACCTGCCCTGGAGCCCTTTATAGCTCAGGGGTTTCTGGAGCCCTTTGTAGAGCTGGTAACGGCGAGGGGCATTCATACCCCGAAAAAAGCCTTGATCACCACCGATACCAGTACCAGGAAAATGCAGGAGCCGCCCCAGCTCATCACCTCTTTACTGATGTCCCGGTCCCCTGAATTCCACTTGATATACACCATTACCCCGCCGATCAGTCCCACGACTGCCCCGATCCCCAGAATCAGGTTACTGACCGGATCGACATAGCTGGCCAGTGAAGAGGTGGCTGCATTGATCCCGGTAGTTCCGCCCCCTTGAGCATATAAGGACAGGCAAAGCGGCAGCATGGCCGCCAGAAGGAAAACCTGTTTTAGTTTATTTTTCATGATAGAATGGTTTATGGTAAAAAAATAAGCCCCTAGAGGCCAAAGAGCCCACGCAGGAAAACCCCGGTGAGCAAAAGAAAAAGACTGGCAAAAAACCAGCCCATGACCTGCGCATCGATATGGTGCCTGGAAGTCTGCCAGTTGAGGTAGACCCTGAGTCCACCGAGCAGCCCCATGATGGCACCCAGGACCATACTCAGGTCGGAAAAGCTGTAGTAGTAACCCTGTATCTCCCTGCCTGCCTGATAAAATTCCCCGATCCCGGGCGGGCTTTGGGCGATGCAATGCAGCGGGAAGAGCCCCGACAACAGCAGCGCAGTAGCCCTGCTTATCCCCTTTGCCTTTCTGGTAGGCTTCATGAGGAAATTTGGTTGGTCAGTAAAATGGCATCTCCTTCTGCAAGGCCGATAATCTCCTGAATGGTAACCCCTCCGCTTGTGCTGATGGGTCCCGAGCCAAGATAACGCTCAGTCTCATCGGGCTCGGGTTCTGCCCCGCCGGGATCTATCACCGAGGCATCAATAGGTTCCGCGAACGAGGGGATATCGATCAGCACAGCATCTGCACGTGCCGCGGGAGAGCCGGATACCAACAGGTCAAAAATCAGGTTAAAAAGATAATAGAAAAAGTAAAGGGCAGAAATGCCATAGAAAAATTGGGTTGGGTTGATCATATGGAATAAGTTTAGGGTTTACCATTTTTTAATTTACTCAGGTATTGAGAATGGATAAGATCCAGGGTTGCACTGCAGCTTTCCACAAGTCCCGCAGGAAGCAGCAGCGAGCTGATCCGCTGGAAACCGATAAGAGAGGGGATCGGTGTGGATAATGAGCCGATCTGCCGCAGTACCTTATCGGCCTGTTCCTTTAAAGGATAGCTGGCCCCCTGAATGATGCGGTTAGGGACAAACAGCAGGGGCAGCGAAGGCCTGATCCGCAGGGCCAGGCTGGCAAAATAGATACTGGCATTGAGTGTGGGACCATCATAACAGAACGGACAGATCAGCAGCTCCAGTCCCGAAATGGCCTCGATGAGTTCAGTATGCTGCAGATCCGAAGGCAGTTCGATAAGCATACAGCTGTTATTGCCCGCGCCCAGCTTTTCTCTCAGTGCGCCAAGCAACCCTATCTCACAGGGCAGGTATTGAAAAGGGAGGGTGTGCTCTAAAAGTGACGAGCGTTCCCCGAGCCATCCAAGTGTCCAGCGGTCTTCCCTGCCGGAAAGATAGACACTCATTTTTTGCTTTTTTGCCAGGTAGCTGGCAAGCAGCAGCGCCAGGGCACTTTTACCTGTGCCGGCCTTAGCGTTTCCAATGCCGATAACCATAAAAAAAATGTTAGTGTTTAAGTATCCTTTGCGGCCCGAAGTTTTTCTGGCACTGAGCCTACCTCCCCAAAAAGCGCGGACGGGAATGCTGGTATGAGGGCTGGCCGGATGCCAGAAACAGCGATAAGGGCATAATTTCCTCGGCATCGAAAAGCCGGCAGTCCCGGTGATCGATCAGGCTCAGGCCGGTAACTCCGGCCCTTGAAAAATGGTAACAGATTTCCAGTCCCTCACTCCGCATCAGAAAATCTGCAAGCTCCGAGCGGTATCCCGAGATCCTGCGCCACTGTTTTCCGCTTGCCTGCTGATAGATGGGCTCCGGCATTGCGCTATGGGTATCCATCGCTGCTAAAATAATATTCCTGACCCCAGCGCTGGCCTGCACATTCTGGGAAGACTGGCTCAGGCGGGCCTGCAGTCCGGCAGCATTGATGCGCATGAGCGTTTTTCCGTAACGGCGGATCAGAAAACTGCCCTGATAGGAAAAAAAATGGTATCCGGAATTTCCCAACAAAGCCTTTAGCTGAGAGGTAGAGCTGCAACGGTAGGAAAGCAGGCGTGAAAGGTCTTTTTTAAAACTTTCCTGCTCATCTATCCCGCAAATCCGGTTGAGGTGCCCGATCGCCCGCACGCGGTCGAACCCATCGGAAATCTTTGAGCCGTCGAGCCGCACATCGGTAGAGAGGATATGTACGTGCGCGTTATGGGTATCACTGTGAAAAAAAACTAGGTAAGGCTGGCTGGCATATCCCATCTTCTCCATCCAGGCATGGGATACCGCTGCAAAGCGGACCTGGTCCATGCTATCTCCACGCACAGAAAGCACCGCATGGAACTGGTCAAAGCGGCTTCTGGAATTCAGCGAGGCTACCGCGCCAAAATAATGTTCCAGGTCAGCTGTCTTTAACCGCTTGAAGCCATCAAAGATTTCAAGGTTTTTTCGGCAGAGCAGCTCAGCCTCTCCCCTTGATACCTTTTCCATGTTGTAGCGGATGGCCGGAAATCCCTTTGAGGTGGTAAAAAGTCTCACAATCATTGCGTTCATAGCGGTTTTGACTTTATATCCAGCCGCTGCATGATCGCCCTGATCTGCCCTAAAAGGGAATCTTGTGAGGCTTGGAAGGTATTTATGGAATTTTCAAGGCGCTGCAGAGACGATTCGTCCAGCTCTGGTGGCGGGCCCGGGCCTCCCCTGATTTCGCCCAGCAGCTTACGGATGGCGCCAAGCTCTGAGCCGATAGTTCCAAAAAGGACCAGCAACTTTCCGGGGTCTGATTCAATGAGCCCGCTGTGGATGATTTCCCTTCGGATCAGATCCGATAAGTTCATGTTGAGCGCCTGGGCAAAGGCGTGGAACCTGCGGTACTCATTATCATTAAGGTAACACCTGACCAGGTTTGCCCGGTGCCCTCCTTCTTTTCTTTTTGCCATAACTAAAAAATTTAACGCTTAACGGGATTTGAAATCTGTTTTTTTTAGGCTGTCCAGCCTACCTGGTTTTGCTTTTAAAAGGGAGATTTTCCTTCTGGGTGATGGACTGCTTTCCGGCGCTAATCGAGTGCTGGGTCATTTCGTTGTAGTCGTTGTAGCCCCGGTAGATTTCTGAGCGGTCGACCGCACCTGAATGGCTTTTCAGAAATTCTCCGCTTGCCTTTCGTCCCGAAAGGTCATGGTCAAAATACAGCTCCACGCTGTGGTAGTCCCCTGCCATAAGTATTGCCGGCTTTAAAAAAGCAACCGAGTTCAAAATAAGTGCACTAGAAGTAGCCTGCGGATAATCGAGCTTCCAGCTCAAAAAATCCATCATGCCCTCAAATACGGCCAGAGAGCTGCCGCTGCCGCTAATAAAGCTCATCGATTTTTTGCCCAGACAGCCTTTAAAGTTTTTACTTCTCACCTCCCATCCCCCCAGCCCGTTCTGCCACCCTGCGGCAAAAAGCTCCATGCGTTTTCCCCCTTCTTTTTTGACGCTGTAGTATACTTCCCTGAGATAGGGAGGGGCGACCTTGAGGATTCCCCTGCCGGAGAGAAAATCGCTGATTGCAGCCTTAGTGCCTATCGGCCTTGTCTCTCGGATGAGGTAAGAAGGGTGGCGCATGGGCAGCTCGGCCTGCCGGGGCCTTGCCGCTAAGGGCCCCAGCCCGCTTCCCCCGGCGTGGGAAATGAGCTTTTCCATTGCCTGGCGGAAGTCAAGCCCGGGCCAATAGGCGAGCGCGAAATCGACCACGGTCCCTCCCTTTGCCAGCCCGTGATCATACCAGATGCCCAGCTTTTCATTGACGCAGAAAGATGGCGAGGTATCGTTGTCCCTGAGCATGGAGAGATAAAAAAGTTCTCCGCCCGAACGTTTGATAGGTTCAAAGCCAAGCTTCGACAAGACCAGGACAAGGTCGGTCCCTTCCTTTAGGGATTTAAGGTCAATTCTGTTCTCTTCCATATGCTGTTTTTATTTTCGGGAGGAATTCCTAGTGTGTTTTATTATTAGAAAAAAGCATGCAGACCCCGAGAAAGCGAAACCAGGCTTAAAAAAAGCCAAAAAAAAAGGGCACAGCGCAAAAGCGCCTGCCCGGTTCCCCTAAAAGGATTCGCCTCAGAGGATATTCATTTTTCGGAACTACCAACGTCATTTTATACAAAATGGGTCCCATGGACCTGCCAATGCGCTTTCGCCTTTGAGCTCATCTCAAAGCTTCGCAAAATTTCCTGCTTTCGCAGGATAATGTTTCGTTCCCATACGTCAAAGACCTCTGCCCCCACACCGCCGGCTATGCCCATCAGAGCGGGTGGACAAAGATTTGGCTTCCGCAGGTTTTTCTTTGACAATACCCATGACAATACCCAACGATTTATTTTTAGATCATGCTTTAAAGCTATTCCAGGCCAGTATCAGGCTGCCTTGCTTTTTCCCAAAGCGCGCATGGGCCGCGTTGTATGGGCTGCTGTTTTATGAAAATAAAATTTCCTTGTCTACATTTTAAAGCGGCATATTTCTGCCGCGTTTTGCTCGGGTTTTCCGGTTTCAACACTTATATTTACCGCTCAGGCCAAAAAAGATCAGCTACCCGGTAATGAAAAACCTCTCTATTATTTTATTTGTACTCAGCCTTGCCGCCTGCCATTCAGGTGAGGAAGTAAAGCTTAAGCCCACTGGTAAGGGTAGAGCAGAAAAAAAAGTTGAACCTAAAAAAGCAACTGGCAGGCAAACAGGGAACAGAACCATCGCAGAATTTCTGGCTTATAATGATGATGGCGATTATCCGCTGCTCAGCGCCCGAAAGAAGAATGAGCTTGTATCTTTTATAAATGACAATAGCGATGAAAGAAGGCTGTTAAGGGGCGATCTGATTGAAGTGGTATGGAAAACCGATACCATTTATATTGCCGGCGATGGCGAGCGCGCAGAACAGGCCCAAAAAATCGTTTCGGTCAAAAAAATAGCTGACGGAAAAGTTTCCAGGTTCAGAAAAACCTATCGTAAACCCCTGAAGTACCACTGGGGAGAGCAGGAGAACTACACTAAATCCTTTCTGGATAAACTTTATCTGGTGGTGGAATACTATGTGGCAGGTTCAGAAAACCAGCTGCTGCAGTCAATGATTAAAAATGGTAAGGAGATCAATTACTCCATTGAAAACCAGACCAGGGAAGCCAAAGAATATGTACTCATCGGGATTTCCGGTATATCCGAGCACCACATCAATACCATACAATGGCTTTATTACGACACCGATAATGGCAAGCTTTATGAATATGATCTGCCCAAAGACAGTTTAATTGAATTTAACAGATAAAACCCGATACAATGACCATTGCATTTCTGATCATTACCGTAATTATACTTTTCTTTTTTAATTTCTTTTTTCTAAGGAACAAATCATTGAAGGTAAAAATTTTCTACTCGATTGGACTTGTACTAGGGGCTTTTGGACTTTTAGTCGCAATTGCAGCCATTCTCTTTTACACCTCAACCGATCCAAGGGAAAGGGCCGCTGAACAGGCTGCGCGTAGTAAGTGGATTTCAATAAAGAACCTCACCCGCTATAGCCATCTTGCTATCATTTCCTATAGGTTCAAAGATGGAAAAGAGCAAAAAAACATCAGCGATACCCTGAATGTTCGGAGTGGAACTTATCACACAGCTGAACATATGCTGCCCATATCTATGGGCGACAGCATTTATTTTCCCGGCAATTTTAAACTGGAGATCAAAGATTCACTAAGCAACACCATAGCAGCCTATAACAAAGAGCAATTCCTTGAAAAAGCCACATCGGATGATCCGGCATATAAACCAAAGAACAAAATGGCCTTGAATCTTTATGTGATAGAAATCAGTGATAAGCTGGGAAGAAAGGAACCTTAATTGGATATACCGGAGCCTTTTGACCCCATTGCGCCGGAAACTAAATTAAATTAAATAATTAAATATCGTGCAGTTGTAGATTTAGCGAAATAGGGTCAACTTGACTGGTTTGTCCACGTAATGGATAAACCTAGATAAATTGCCCCCCGCCTCACCAGCAATAGATTTGTTGTAAGTTTTTGATTGGCTTTATATTTGTAAATTGGCGAGAACGGGTCAAATGTATTGATGTGTCCAAGCACAGTGAACAAGTTGTTCAAACAAAAGAATCTTTCAATGGTTTAGATTGCAAATATCCATAATCAAACCCATGAAAAAGCTGTACCAATCCCAGATTTTCCTATTTGCTTTTGTCGTCATGACTATGCTCTTTATCGCTCCGAATTTTGCACAGTCGCAAACCGCCATGAATATCAAGGCCTATTCGGACTTTAAAAAGGCAGATATGGAACTAAATGCCGTATACCAAAAGATCCTAAAAAGCTATTCCAGGGAAACTACTTTCATTAAAAAATTCAGGAATGCACAGCGGCTCTGGATCCAACTTCGTGATGCAGAACTGGCTGCAAAATACCCTAACAGCGGAACCTACGGTTCGGTGGCCCCCATGTGCGAATCGATATATCTAGAAACGCTGACTAAAGACCGGATTGAATTTTTAAATATATGGGTTACCGGAATCGAAGAAGGTGAAGTTTGTCTGGGCTCGGTCAGGATGAAATCATAGCACATTCTGGTCTTTCAATAATGCACTAATTAATCCTATCAATTCCCTATACTTTTACCCAACACCAATTACAATGACTTTTTATCAGCTCCTAAAACGATTCTTTAGTATAATCTTACTGATCAGTATATTCACTTGCTGCAAGAAAAATGAAGATCAACCCCGCCCTGAAATAGATGTGCCGCCGGTAGTTACAGGTAAGATATACGGATCGTCTTTTACGTCAAAAGTTATACTGGAGCGCTATACAAAATTTGGCATGAATAACTACCGCCCCGAAGACTTGTTCAGTATATACATTGCAGGAGATGGATCCAAAACCTGTAGTTCACCATTGAGTGATTTTTCGATACGCCTGACGGTGCCCAAAAAGACAGGCACTTTTTCGGGCAATGATACCTATATCCTAGTTAATGATCCGGGCGATCCAAGCGGTCAGAATGGTTCATTATTCTCTTCAGAACAAACCATTATCACCATCAGTTCCATCACAGGGGATAAGGTGAGCGGACAAGTTAATGTGAAATGGCCGGAACAGAATATTGATTTTAAAGGGCACTTCGAAGCTTACTACTGCAAATAAGATGAGAGATGTTTTCTAGCATATTATTGTAAATATCATCGTTTTTTGAGATTTTTAATTCGCTACGGACTTAACTTCTTAACCCATATCCTTGCGGATCTGATCGGGAGCAGCTGGCAACCGGCACCAGGTTAATGTTCTTTTTATGAGACTATATATATATAATTCAGTCATCTTTTCTTTCAAAATTTACAGTGTTCTGTAAATTAGAAATGAAACATCAACTATCACGAAATGTAACATTGTTGAACGGTGACTGATTTAGTTGGATCTATAGGTTTGCATTTATTTTTTTAAACGTTTTATCATGGATAATAAATATGAAAAGGGTTCATCTAAGGACTCGCTCAAATCTTTCTTAAATCTATTTTGTCAAAGTAATTTGCCATGAATGATTATGGTAAACTCCTACCATTAAATGGTGGAATATTGATATTCCACCAAGGAAATTACTTAGCTCATTGGGTGTCTTCAGCTTTAAGTAAAGGAAAATTAAATTAGCAAAATGTCTTTCGTTCAATATTCTTCAGGTAGCTACTTCTGACTTTACCAATTTCTAAGCAACGAGGCATTTCAGGAATTAAAGAATAGCAGGTTTTAAAATAAAATGCCTAGTCTTAAAGCATTCTATTGAAATTTTAGCTCGAAATCTCTCCAATAATTATAATATTTAGGCCGCAAGATGGCTGAAGATTTCTAACCAAAAAGCGTTCGATTTCAAATTTCTAAGTTTGCGAAATTAATATCAACTCCAGTTTAGGAGTTCTATTATATTCCCGTCCGGGTCTGAGATGTAAATAAACCTAAATACACCGATATTATCAAAATGATGTTCGCTTAGCTCTCCAATTTTCGATGCTCCATTCTTTAATGCTATTGCTAAAACCCCCGCAATATCCTCTACATTAAATGCGATATGTCCAAATCCTTTTTGATTAGCTAAGTGTCTTTCAGCATTAATCATTTCTGAATACTGATAGATCTCTAATGTCGGTCCATTATCCCCATAGCCAGGTAGCCGTAACTGTACCCCTTGTAAATTAGCATTAAAGACACCGGTGCCTTTTTCAAGCCATTCCCCTTGATAGTTTCGTATAGGTGGAACCGCTATACAATTAAACACGATTTCATAGAAACGTGCAAGTTCCTTCCAATCCTTTGTTATAATGTTGGTATGCGCATACTTTATGTTCATGATGTAAATTTTGACTTGATTGTACGTAAAGGTATTAAAGGTAAGATTTTTTGCAATTTGTACTTCTCTGGCGTGATAAAATTTTTTGTTCTTTAAGCCACTTAAAAGTATTGTTTTGCCTTCAAATTTCCTGAAATAAACTAACAAGAAATATCAAGTTTATTGCCTGTTGTGTTCTGCTGAAATTGCCATTTACAATAAACTATTCTATATTACCATTAAAAGATGCTAAATGTAGATTATATTTTTTCCTAATTATAATATTCGTTTCTTGAGACAATTAATCTTATTGAAGAACAAATATCTAATATCAAAGTATATATCTAACACCATTGTTGCTGGGTCAAAATCTTAAAATGTTAGACGACCTGAACATTAGTGGAGAGGACAGTACTAAAGACTAATTTAATATTTCTCTTGATAGCATACCTTTTGCGTCATTCATATTAATTTGAAGCCTTAACATTGTAGATAACAAGTGGTATACTTCCACATTCTTAAATTGCTCAATTATAATCCCTTTTTTAAATGATGGTCCCCAAGCCATAAAAGAAGCACCCATTTCTGCAACTTTTTCAGGGTCAAAGCCATGCATCCCTTTACCGGCTTTATTATTAAAAGTTTTAGGATACTGTGCAACTAAAATTATGTCTCCCGCACGTCCATGTTTATCGTCATTACCGCCATAAAACCAATTTTGAGGAAGGTTGGAATTCAAATACACTTTATACTCGTTTTTTTCTTTACTTAATAAATCCCGATAGGTGTTCATGACAAAAGATGGATCTTTAGTGAATATATTTACAAGAGAATTTTGGTTATTGACTACAAATTTCATTGTATCAACAGCAGTCGGAATTGGTATTATATTACTTTTATCAATGTCGATCATACCATGATCTGATACAAAAATGATATCAACCGGTAATCCTATTGACTTTACTAAAGCATCAATACGGCCAATGTTGTCATCAATTTTTTTTGCTGCATCCGCTACCTCGACTGCTTCAGGACCGTAAATATGTCCCTGATGGTCAGCGTCATTAAAATATAAGGTAATTAAATGCGGCCTTTTCCCCTCTGGCATTTTTAACCATTCCTGAATTGCATCGAGTTGATCATCAATTGTTATTTCTTTCGATTTTTGTATTTGATAAACGTCTTTCATACCTTTTGTAATGGTACGGGCATCAGGGTAATTGATATTCGCTGTAATTACGTCACTTTTACTTGCAGTTTGCCAGATTGATTGACTGGTAAACCATTTGCCTTCTGCTTTATTGAATGTCGTCTTACTTTTAGGGTCGTAGAAAGTATTACCTGCAATCCCCGTATGACCGGGATACAATCCTGTAACAAGAGAATAGTGGTTCGGGCGGGTTACTGAAGGATAGGATGGTACCATACGCTTTGCCTTTACACCTCCAGAAGATAAACGAAGTAAGTTACTCGCATTGAATTTTGTAGCATAATCATAACGGAAGCCATCTGCACTGATAAAAATAACGTATGGTTTATCCTTAATTTGTGAAAATGTTTTACCTGTATTTATTAAGAAACCGATAGTTAGAATGGCAATAAAAGCATTAATTCTTCGCATTGTTTTGACTTAGGTTATTGATAGATCCAGCTACATTTAAGGTGAAATAATTTGCACAAAATTATTAAAGACGTATTCTACTAAACCATAAATCAGGTTATCACATTATTAACTTATTGTTAATTAACCTCCGAGTCGAATTTGGGGATACTGCAAAGAAAAGGTCATGAATAAGTGTATCTCAGTGGGATTAGCTTATAAAATGGTTTTTCTTTTCCAAGCTGCTATATCAGCTAACAAAGGGCAGAGACTTTTTCCAAAATGAGTGAGTGCATACTCAACCCGGGGCGGAAGCTCTTTATATTCCTTCCTACTGATTAATCCATCAGCTTCAAGTTCTTTCAATTGTTCGGTTAGCACCTTTTTTGAAACAGCAGGTATCCTAGCCTGGATCTCACCAAAACGTCTGGTATTTTTGGAAAGCATGTGTAAAATTATCACTTTCCATCGCCCTGAAAACAGCGCTATCGCTGCATTAACACCACATTCAGCATGGTATAGTTTATTTTCCATTAGTTACTTTTAGGTTACCACTTTTCGTCTTGTTACCAACAGCAATGTTAGCTTTCTAAAATCAATAGTTGTTCCTTTGCGTAACAAAAGTAATTAAACTTAAAACAAAATATATGATTTTAGTAACTGGTGCAACAGGGAATCTAGGTAAAGCCACCATAGATTCATTGTTAAAAAGGGGGATAACTCCAAGCGATATTACAGCATTGGTAAGAGATGAAACTAAGGCAGCAGAATTGAGATCAAAAGGTATTAAAATAAGGGTTGGAGACTATCAAAACTACGACTCTTTAAAAAGTGCATTCCAGGGTGTGGACAAGTTGTTGCTTGTGTCTTCTTCATCTGATATAGTTTACAGGTTTGAGCAGCACAAAAATGTGATCAATGCAGCTAGGGAAACGGGTATCGGCCATATTATCTATACGAGCTTTGACATGAAAAATTTAAAGCAAAGTACAATGGGTGCTGATGTTCAATATCACGCAACTACAGCTGATTACCTGAAACAAATAGACATCCCATATACTTTGATGGACAACACTATGTATGCGGATATGATTCCGTTATTATCTGGAAAAGATATAGTAAATAATGGTGTCTCTATTCCTGCCGGGGATGGCAAAACTCCTTTCTTGCCAATAGCTGAAATGGCTGAAGCAACAGCTGTTGTACTGACTACTTCTGGTCATGAGAACAAAGAATATGTCATCGCTGCAGAAACTGCATTCTCATTTTCAGAGATTGCTGAATTGTTATCAGACATTACTGGAAAAACAGTAACTTATATCCAACCAGAAATAAGTTCATATATAGCATGGCTTATACAGACAGGTGCTTCTGAAGATGATGCAGCCTATATTTCAAGGTTTTGCGGGGCAATTGCGAAGGGGGAATTCGATACCAATAAAAGTGATGTTAGGAAGCTATTGGGCAGGAGTCCAATGACTTTGGAAGATTTTTTGCGAACTATATACAGTAAATTGACATAAAGGTCGATAGTATAAAAAGTACTTTTAATTCTCAACTTGGTTCATATCAATAAATTCTAAATCAAATTGTTTTAAATGGCTGATAAGGTCAATTACCCGAACGATAGTTTGCGGGTGATATGGGCCTCTGGCTGTTGTTTTCTTTCCATTAAGACCAAACATCCTTTCTGTTAATAAATAGACTCTGACGTCGGTCAGTTGAGGATTTTCCTTTTTTCCAAGGTACTTTAGTTTGAAGCTTTATTTTTTTTCCAGAAGCACCACCCTTCCATATCAATATAAAGTCATGCGAGGCTTCAAACCTTTTCTGCTGCCTGTGGATTCACCTGTAGCACAATCGAATGTTGGTAGCATTTGTAAAAGCAGCAATACTCGGAACATCCAATGTACTCCATGGATGACCCGTTACCAAAGATTGATCGTTTATTAGGACTTAAATCTTTTAATTACCCACTTTGCTCTTGGATATTTCTGTTGTGCACCTAATAACAGGTCTATCTTTCCATCCCTTAACATTTGTATAAAATTAAAACCGGGTTTAGGTCCAATCTTATTCGACAACACTTTCCCTTTTGCTAATAAGTCTGCGCATTTATCTGCAGTCATTTCATCTATATTGTTTTTAGACATATAGTATTGAAGATAGTCTGATCTGAATTTTCGAAAGTGCTTATCATCTTTAAATAGTTTGTTTATTGATTTTTAGTAAACTACTTAAAAACAAAAGTTATTAATGAACTTTCATTTGTGTAGTTTATATCGAATGAAAAACTGGCTAATTTTTGTAAATCTGAATTTATAGGAGGGTAACATCCAGGTGTATTCTTTGCTTTTTTGAAAGCGGTAACTGGCCAGTGTAGGTTCTTATGCCGAAGTGCAATATTTTTTTTTCACGCTCAATACCAAACCCTATTCAAGCTGTGGGAAGGGATTTGATTGAAAAAATTAAAATTTTCAGGTTGGGAAATACCCCAACCTGAAAAACATGATGACGTTCTATTGGCATAGCGTGGCGCGGTTATAATCCTCCTCAGTAAAAGTATAGATGAATCTGTATTTGCGCTCACCAATCTTTTCATTGTTGTAGCTATTGATAGCTAGGATGTTGTGTGTTCCGCTGTTTCCGTTGATGCTGATACACTTTTGGTTATCAAATCTGATGATTATAGGTTGTTGCGGTATACTATAAGCTTTTTCTTTGATGAATGGCGTGTAAAATGAACCCGCTGTTATTTCCTTGTCCCCTATATCAGAAACAGTGAAAATGGGACCGGTAGCTTTTGCCGCCAGGTTATACTTCTCAAACCCAGTACTAAAAGTTATCTGGTGTGAGGTACTGTTGACAAAGTAAAACTCACCTTCCATCGCATGGTCTGTTGTTTTCTTACACGAGGGGGCGCCCATCACCAGTAGGCTAAAAAGAAGCCCAATAATTAAAAAGTGGTTCGAGATTTTGTTCTGTATCATTTTGGTAGTCGTAAAAAAGTTTATTTCTCCATTGTGTAGTGTCTTTTGCTTGCGGAGTGCATCCTGAATTTGTACCATATTGTATCCTGTTACGTTATCGGTAGGGGCGAACGATCCGTAACCCAAAGTTTCCATTCCTGGGTTGTCCACCAGGTCCATTACCAGTTTACCCGCACAAACCTTTAAGGATTAATATTGGTTCGAAACCTAAGTGCCCGACTTGCCTTGATGGATTAGGCACGATGGAATGATAATGTTGAGAGCTAATTTTCATCTTGTAATTTAGCTAAAATTTAGATTTTTACAATAGTTGCTAACCATGTGGCTTAAATCTGTTATTTTTTCTTGATTAATATATTGGATCATCGTCACTTTTAGTGAAGAATTCCAGGTCCGACTCTAAAAGAATAATTTTCAAACTCGAAAAGCTCAACGCGCAACTAGGGATGTAATCAAACAGTGTATCTCATTTATAGGTTTTCACCAAGTGACGAAAAACCACTTTCACCGAAATACACACAAAAGAAACGTACGGTTTCGCATAGCGGGCAGTCTGGGGATTTAGAAGTAATTTTTCCAGAATTCCAGATGAAGACGCGGCGGTAATATTACTATGCAACTATGAGGTGCCTGGGCTAGATATGATAGCTAAGTTAATTAGCTAAATACTTTATGGACAGCCTTATTATCTGCCTGTTAAGAAAAAGCTATCCATTTGGAGCCTGTTCAACTCCTTATGTATGTTGGTAACCCCTTACCTAATTCCAACAAGAATTTGGTTATGTGCATAATTAATTGTTCTCTAGATCTTTTTCCTGAAATGGCTTACTAAATGTAAGGAAATTAAAGACATATGGATCTTTCAAAGTTTGTTGTGCTAAATCCGATAAGGGATTTGGTTAGTGTACTTTTAAAGTTTGTGACCGCTTTTGCCTTGTTTACTATATAACTTGGATTTTATCTGCAGGGCCAGGACATCTCTGCTCCACCCATTTTCAATTGTTTCCTTGGTATACAAAATGGCCTCGTTTTGATCTTCTGCCTTGCTGAAAATCAAAATGTTAAGCCCCCATGGTATTTGTAGGGTCGGGTGATTTTCTGTAATTGAGTATCTATTAACTTGTAATTGGTCAACAGCCTGTTGACCAATTGATGATTTATAACAAGTGTAAAATCTTCAGCAATATTTTAAGTTAAAATAGAAAAGCCTTTTAATTCTGGAAAATCTACTGCTAAAAAGGAAGTTGTACGCCGAGATTTTCCAGGGGGTTAACCTTTAGACCAGCTACATATTAACGATACACTGTCCATCCATTTGCCGCGCAAGGTAATTATTAGTTGAACAGATAGCCTGCTTCCTATCTAATTGAAAATATACTTATGGGCAGTCAACCGATAGCAAATCAATATCCTTGCACCCAATTATCATTAAGGTCAGGAAAAATAATTTTACGTTTCAACAGCTTAAAACAGTCATTGGTCGAGAAATTCCATGCGTTGGTATAATACCGTGTTTCTAGGTGCAACGTTTTGTCATCAACGACGTCTTATCTACAAAAACAGAAACAAAATATTATTTAAAAATATAAACAACAGCATTATGAAAACCTCAATCAAAACCTTGACAAAATCGCTTTTAGCAGCAATCGTTTTAACTTCATCTATTTTTACTACAAGCGTAATGGCTGATGAAAAACAACCCACTAAAGTTTCCGCACCAAACAACTTCAGTAAAGTTATTGTTGGTGGAAATGTAGAAGTTACCCTAGTACAGCGCCAAAAGGAAGGTGTAAGCTACAATGAGGACAATACAGGAAGTGTAAAAGTGATCCAGGATGGAGACGCACTAAAAATTACCTCTATGAGTAATGATGTAGCAAAAATCACTGTTTATGTAAAAAATATTTACAGGGTACAGGCCTCTGAAAATGCAGTGGTAAAAACAGAAGGCAAACTGGATACCAAATATCTTCAGTTATTCTTAAAAGAAAACGCAGTTGCCGAAATCAACTCGAAAACAGAAAGCTTATATACAGTAATAGAAGGTAAAGCAGATTTAAAATTAAAAGGCGATACTCAAAACCACATTCTGGTAATGGGAAAAACACAAAAATTAAATTTGGACCGCTTTGCAGCCTTAAAAACAGAGATGAGCAATCAGCAGACTGTTCAAATGGCATCATTGGCTAAATAAGCCATCAGCATATATACAAAAGGCGGCAAAATTCAAGTTTTGCCGCCTTTTGCGTTTATAGACTTTTCTGATTATCAATTAAAAATCTGCGCTTCTCGGTAGTCATGGTCCATCCGCTCCAATCTGCCTGCGCTAAAGTGCAGTTTTACCGTTGAAGTCCCGCTGACACTAGAACTTACGAAATCAGAAAATACAAACTGCCAGTCGCTGTAGTTGTTAAGATCAGGATCGAAGGGTTTATTCAAAGGTTTGTCTGAAAGCACAAAACCGTAGTTGGCATAAGCCGGCAACTGGTGGATTTTTATCAGTTTTGCCCCTATATTACCCACAGGATCATCTAGCTTAATTGCGGTATCATCAGATGCGCCCTCGGGCCATCTCATCACTTCTGTAGTAAGCCCGCCACCGGTAGAAATCTGTTGAACTTTATCGCCACTGAACAGCAATACTGCGCGGTCTAAAGTACCGCTATTGCTATAGATGGTCAGCGCATAATAAAAGGGGATAATCTCTGCCAGCTTTTCCGGAGCGCTGTAGGGTTTGCGCCCATATATGGCAACATTTTGAAAATCGAGCGCCGGACCAGCCTTCTGAAGCTGGGCATATACCTCGGCCTGGGTGCTTCCGATCCTGATACCCCATTTTTCACCTTTGGTAATCGATTCGGAGTAATCGCCCTGCTTTTCTTTCTTGCAAGCTGATATCACAATCAGCAACAACATCATCGGTAATAATCTTTTCATTGAATTGCTCAGGTATTGGTTTATAGCTATAAACGCTCAGACTGTTCCTGCCGCTACACCTAGAATAAAAATAAACGCCTAAATTATGAATCATTTTTTTTCACGCAACTTCGCTCTACTGCCTGTAAGCATCAGCTTCTTCTATTTTTTTTATCAGCTCATCACGCATCTGGTCTAAAAACCTGGTCTTGCTCATCCCTTTGCGTTGTTTGATTTCGGCAAAACGCCTGAAATACCGGCTTAAATTAACCTGAAAAACCTGTTGAAAGGCACCGGCAATCTCGGACAGTTCCACCCTGCCGTTATTGATCTGTCCCGAACCATGGAGGGCATAAAGGATTTCTATCAGGTTAAGGCTTTCCCCGGTCCACTTCATTCGGGGATTACCCTCTATACTCTTTTCCACTCCTGCACCCTTCCCAGCCGAGAGCTTTGTTTTTAAAAAATCTTCTAAGAGCTCGCAGGCCCGGAACTTTGAAAAAAGGTACTCATGGCCGGTCCCGAACGAAGGATCAACTGTGGGCACCGAACTCAGGCGGATGTCTTTCGATGTTGCGCCGCGCAAAAAGAAAAGATGGTCAAGTTCATCGGTTCCTAACCGGAAATACTGGTACTGAAATTCATGTGAGCGGAGAAAACGGTTGATGTAGCGCATCTGTTCACGGTAATGTTCATTTAAACGCTTTCCCCCACCTGCTGGCCTTGTGGAATCGATATTAAATAGTTCAGTATAAAAGATCAGCCAACGGTAAAACCTTGGTTTTTCTGTTTTAAAAAACCAAATTTCTTCTTCCTCTCCAGCAAACGGATATTCCTCGATGACCTGTTTTAGCTCATCGAGGTAACGATGGACAATAAGTACAGCGCTTTTTAGCATATCCACCTTGTCCATCTGGTCATCATTGAATTCCTCAAGTTCTGCTTTCATTTTTGTATAAAGCGCAGAAGATAATTTTTTGATCATATCAGCACATAATTGTTAGCCATGTCGGAAATCTCCATCATGAGCGGTAAGTTGATAATCTGTAAATCTGAGAAGCGTCAACTTAAAAGCTAGCCGGCCCGATTCATACCCTTCCCCTTCTCTTCCTCTCCCTAAATTCAATAAATCAAACAAAAAAGCGTCAACTCCCCGGAACATAATAAAACGGGCACAAAGACCGTTTAAAATAATATCCTTCCGACAGGACAATATTATCAAGGTAAATGCACTGAAATGTTGATTTGTGACACAATCGACAATCCATGCAAATAACACCTACCCAAGAAGCAGATTTACTGGAGACACTCAGCTTCATCGCACCCCTTCCTGCCCCACTGCAAAACCGGGTCAACCAGGAAGCAATCATAGAAAATTTTAGCCGCAAACACCTCCTGCTCAGACCGGGTGAAACAGCAAGAAGATTGTACTTCATCCGCAGTGGTTTCCTGCGAGCCTTTTTCATTGACGAGCATGGAAAAGAGTGCACCACCTGGTTCATGGGAAAAGGTGACCTGATGATCTCTGTTTACAGTTTTTTCACCCAAAAACCCGCCCATGAGTACATTGAAGTACTTCAGGACAGCAAACTGCAATCCATCAGCTGGCAACAGCTGAATGCCTATTATGCCGACTTCCCACAGGGCAATTTACTGGGCAGGATCGTCACGCAGAAATACTATATCATGAGTGAAGAAAGAGCCATATTCCTGCGTACCCAAACCCCAATCCTGCGCTATGAAAAATTGCTTGAACAGCATCCAGATATCGAGCAGCAGACCAGCCAAAACAATATCGCATCTTACCTTGGAATCAGCCGGGAAACTTTAAGCAGAATCAGACGTAAAAAACTAAAAATGTGTCACCAGACACAAAATGCACAAAATTCAACATCGGTTTTTAACTAAAAATTAACACCATGAACTCAAAGCTTAAAATTACAGTTGTAATTATTTTCCTGATATCCGCATGTCGCAAAGAACCAATCAATCATAATATTTCTGCGGAAAAGCCAGGACAAAACGTTTCATTGACCCTGGCAGATGCAAAAGAATTTATCTCTCAAATAAACCCGGACAGCGCTAAGGTCCTAACCAAAATCAAGATTGACTGGAAACTTGCGCAAAATGACACCACAAATGATCGAAACAAATGGACGGTTGTTTTGGAAGGACAGCCTACTTATCAGGGCTATAAACAGGGATATCGCGAACTGGTTATATTAAAGGATAATGATAGCCGGAAAATCGGTGCAAAAATACTGGAGATACTTCCGGAAGCCATTTACCTGCAAAAAACACGTAAAACGAGCGCGGCAGATTTTACCGGGAGGGTATTTGAGTACGACCTCAATTATAACCTAACCGGCGGCAGATTGTACAGCAACGGCAAGCCTATTGGACTCATCAAGCAATTTTCACAGCAAGAGCAGACTACCCAGACAAACCAAGGGCTAAAAGAAATCAATCCATTTAACGGAGCACAAGGGAAGCTTATGCTCTACGCCGTCGCATTTTGGCCTTTGGGCCTGCTTTGGTGAACCAGTCAATGGATCGATTGCTTTTGTAGAGAAATCGCTGTATGCCTGTGAAAAATTGGAGTAACCAGTACTGAAGTTTGCCGGGGTGCCATTTAAAAACCGCGTTAAAACTATGTAGGTCCAACAGTCAATACCTGGGCACCAGGTTCCTGTGGGCTTGCTCCAAAGATCTCCAGCGCAGCTTCACCATTCTGATAGGGACCGGAATAATAGGTTATTGCATTAAATGTAATACCACCGCCTAGACTTGAGTAATACTGATTTGGGCCTATTTGTGTAATATCCATACCTTGACCAGCGCCTGGGACTTAGCTAGTTTACCGTTGCCTTTATTCTTAAAGGTACTCGTCTCGGATTCTGATGCTGATTCATTCCCGGGTGATGTTGACCAACAAGAAGATTCGTCTTTTTCCCCGTATACGGTACGGTGATCACCCAACCTGCGTTCAGCGTCCATCCTAAACCTGCCCTGGAAGCAATCTGATCAACCTTTACCCCGCCCGAGCCGTAATCAAGTGAAAGACCGAGGTTAAGTGCTCCGCATTTGAGATTTACCAATGGGATATTATAGTTCATAGACCCGGTAGAGAGGCTGACAGGGATATCCCCAACCCTACCAAGATCACTCGCATTCGGCGATGGCGGAAGGGCCGATGGCAGATTCAATTCAGGTTTTTGGTGGACTTGGGCCCGGACAGATCCAGAGTAAAGGGCCAATCCTAATAAGAACATTAGTTTTAGACCGGATATATTTTTTTTCATAGTAAGCGTTTTATTTGTATCGGTGACTGCGTCTCCCCTAGGTGTATCTGATTTTTTATCAATGAACACCACTATCTTAGCTTTTAACACCTTTAACTTAAAAAAATCCAAATCTTCAGATAACATGACCGAAGCCGACCAAATTTCTGATATAAATGAATCGCGCCAAAATCTGTTTGACTAACGTGCATTATTTAACCATGAACACGCGTTGAGACGTGACAAATGTATTTTGCTATATCCAATACATTAAGTTTGGACTGAAGCAGTGCAGGAATATTAGATAAGAAAGTTGGCAGGTAAAATATCCTGTTTGGAGTTGCCAAAGAAAATTAGTTATTTCTTCTTTGAAGCTTTAAAAAGTATTGCTCATCTGGAACATTGGCAGGTACATCGCAATCAGTATCACCCTACCACCAGGCCAAGAAAAATAATGATCAAAGGTTCTAGCAGTCCGCTGATGGCATTGGTCTCGTATTCGACTTCCTCTGTATATTGTACGGAAAGCTGTTCGAAGAAATGCTCGAGCTTGCTCACCTCTTCAGCGATCCTGATCATCTGAAGAGACTTTTCCGGGTAAAAATCAAATTTGGAAAGTGCAGTAAAAAGACTGCTATCCAAAAAATACCTTGTTGGGCCATCCGGAGCGACTGTTCTATTGGATAAAAAGTAACCATCTGCATAATATCTTATGTATTTGCTTTTTTCAGTCATTTCAAAATTATTACATTTTGGCAGCCCTAACCCTTTTTGTGAACGTGGTGTCTATTACTTTTTATTTGATATTTTATAACTCTCCGACGAAAAATTTATCTATTTTCCAGCTTAATGTTGGCTTTGATAGCAAGCTGTCGATGTAAATATTCATACTTTTCAAGGTTACAGGGCCCAAATATTTTTTCTGTTTTTTTCTCAATAATCCAGTATTGACAAAAATTACTTTTATCGAAAGCTACTTTACATTGGTTCGGTGTTTCCCCTTTAAGAAATTTGCATTCAGATACACTATCCCATGGCCTCTGTGAAACAACAATATACTTAGAGTCAAATCCATAGCCCAATACTTGTGACTCTACTACAACAGTATTTTTTGAGTTCAATATCGATAACTTAGCCCCTCGAACATTGTAATCTACGATATATCCGTTTCCTAAATTTGTTGGCCGGTATTCTTCACAACCTAATAGCATCGTTAGACTTGCTATAAAAAATATTATTTTTTTAATCTTCATTATATAATTATTTTATCACCTTAACTGAACCAGAGAAAGAAATATTAAAATCACCTCCAAGAAACAAGCTTATAGCAAAGCAAGAGTAATAGATCGATCTACCAATGTATACTGCATTTGTAGCAGTTTCTAGTACTCTTCAACCTGGGATGGTTTCAGTATTAAAACGTTCTGTCATTCTGTTTTTTTCCGCATCCCTTAATTCTTCACCTAACAACCATTTAGATGACTTTTCAGGAATGCAAACTGCCCGGATCGCAATTCCTATCTTTGTTGAATCCAAAAGATCAATTGAATCACCAATATAGGTTATGTAATAAAGCTCTTTAGGGGGAGTATCAAAATATAAAACTTTATTTTCTAGGAAGCTATAACCTCTTTTCGGCCAATCATCATACTTCTTTAGACTATCTGGATTATCATATCCAGGATTCTGAATGTACATCCTTGAAAATGCTTTCTCAAGTTTTACTTTAGAGGTGGGGAAATAAAATGTAGGACAGATCACGCCCAAAATTCCACATGAAAGGCCACTACAAATTATCAATATCCCAATTATTCTTTTTTTTTAATATTCGTATTATCCCTCAAATAAACGATTATAGTCCCGTAAACGCCGTTGCAGATAAATCTTTCGCCGAGTTTGTAATTCCCGTGGAAAAACCAGAAAGCATTGACCCCATCTTACCAAAAACAACAATCTTATAGTTTGTTAGTTTATAGTTAGTTACCTTACATCTCAAAATTGATGGAACGGGATCAACCAAATTGGTTTATGTACAATAGCCACTTTCAAGCTAAATCTAGTGAACAATATAGGCCGAAAAAGATGGCAACGATGGATGAAAACCAGTAGCCAATTTCAGCGGAACCCCGGATTCATCCACCCCCTGATTATTCTCGTGCCTAAAACATCCATGTTATATTACCATCTTAATCCACCAGGAGGCGGATTAAGATAAAATGAAAATACAAAATTTGCAACTATAAATAAGACAAAGGCAATTAAAATCCACGTTCCAGCTCTATTCTTTTGTTAGGGCCAACTATCAATTTCTTTGAAATATGTTTTCCAGCTGTCATTAAAAACAAATAACATCCATTTTATGCAAACAATTAAAACAAAAGGAATTAAGAATGCTGGTGATACAAAAGTCAATTTAATGCTATTTCCTGAGAAAAAAACATAATAATTTATGATTGAAAATAACAGCCACAACTCTAAAACACCAAGCAATACCATTGCTTTCATATCCATCAACCACCTAGTAGTCTTAAAACTATCAAAAAGCCTATAGAATTTATAATATGTATAATAATAAACCTCTTTAATTTCCATATCAAACATTATTTTTCTCTAATATATACGATAATTTTTAAATCCATTAATGGTATCGCTTCCAATTTGATTAACTGATTTACCTAGGTCCGTCTTAAAACCAGAGACACCTTCCGGGTAAAATGCATCAACAGCAAAATATACAGCAGATATTGGTGCGAACTCCGTAAAACCTAAACCACCCATTGTTAGGTTCAATAGAAATTTACCTCCTGATATTTTTCCTTGAGACAAAGCTAAGAGATAACACCTATTTCTATCACGTTTTCTGATGAATATCTCCAATCCTGCATTAATCTGATACGGAACCTTTATTCCGCGGGACATTCGTCTACTATCTTTTCGTAATCCAGCGAACTCGAATAAACATCTTCCACTGACCCGATTTTTGAGAAAATCGATTCAAAAAAATCATTTTCTATAATTTTTTCTATTGACTTTTTGATTGTAATTTTTTCTAAATCTTTAATGATAAACATATCAGTTGACCAGAAATAAATATCCTGGTCTTTTTCTAAAAGGTATTCAATATTTTTAATAGTATATGCTGTAGCAAAAAAGACCCTTTTATCTTGCAAAACTACATTTAAGTCGATATTATCGTTAAAAACATCTTCTATGTCGTAACCACCAGGAAACCTTATCTTAAATCCGCTTGTCATGATTAATGAGTTTTCAAAATTTGGTTAATGACTTATGTCTCGTTACCTATATGTGAGTAACCCAAAATTACTATTTTTTTGCCTGTATTGCTGAAATATACTCTTTCTCCCCTCCTAAACGGGCTGCAAATATATTTGAACCGATATGATTTGTTCCTAAGCATGGATTGATATTCCCATATGATAGTTGCTCAATTAATCCAATTGCCGCTTTTCTTAACATATCATTTCCTAGAAAGTCTCCCTAGCAAGTTTTCAGCAACTTAGATTCTTTCTTCACCACAGATATTACCTTTGTCACCTTTCTTAATTCAGAAACCATTAGCGTTAATCCTGCAAGCCTCCCGCCCCCTCGATAAGTTCCCGCCGGATACGGTTTCTACTGTACTACCACTTATAATATCACGGCATCCTGAATAAAGAATAATGCCACCCAGCATAACCTATTCATATTATTGAGCTTTTTTATATTTCCGGGATACGAACGATGCTGAAAAACGGCGCTGATTGGTGCTTCGTTTTGTCTGAAAAGTCGCAACGATTCGCCAGAAAAACTGCGGCAAACAGTATTTAACTTAAAAAGGCATAAAACTTCCGAACTGCGCTCTTAGTTTTCGTAATCATAAAAGCTCAATCAGACTAACAGCCTTTAGGAACGAAATTTAAAGATAGCAAATGCGCCAGTTTTTTTACGATTTTAAAATATATCGCCAGTTTCTTTCAGAAACGTCCCAGTCATCACTTGAGTAAGACATTCTGTCCCAAATATCCCGGTTTTTGATAAATTCATCATATGATAAGTCAATCCTGTCGTTGTCACTATACATAATTAAATAACTATCAAAGTGCCGGCTGGTATTATTGAATTTTGCCTCGAAATAGACAGGCTGCGTCCATTGTTCAGTTACTCCATCAACACCGGAAATCACCACAGCCCAAAGCATTAATTGATTCCCATTCACCCTAACCTTTGTTATTAATAGATCATCTATCCATTTTTTTATATCCCAATCATAGTCACCAGAAACCAAGAGTGATTCCAAAAGCTTGGCCAAAACAAAAGATGTATTACCTAGAAACTCATTATAATACATCAGTCCGCTTCCTGCTGATCTGGCATTCTCTATATTCTCCCAAAGTTCTTCAGCTAATATATCCTGAATTTGTCCAACAGATTTCATCTATTTCTTCTTTATATTCTTTCTTTGGATTTAATTAGTACTTGCCCCGCGCCCGCCCTCTGTCTTGACAAACCAATTAACCTCCTAAAGGACAGATGACGTGACCTTCTACACCAGAGCTCAAATCCTATTTCCTTTAAAGTAATTCGACCGGATGTTTTCATATCTGGCATGAAATTAAATAAGGGCCTATAACCACTTTTAAATTGAGTTTTACGCTCATTTTCGTATAATTTAATTTTGGCCAATATCTGTATCATAATTTTTAAAAGATAAGACTATAATTTAAAACGGTTCCATGCAAAAAACTTAATTTCTTTGCTGCGATATCTATAGCACTCATTCTATCAGCAATAAATTTGTGCACACCATTTAATATACTGGAGAAACTGATTTACTTGGTCCCCCCCGCCAAATTACTAACTGAAAGGCAGGCAACAATTTAAAACGAAGTCATTTCAGGTGAGACTGGGTCATTGAAGTCTGGTTTTTCCAGCAAATGATCAGACATATTTAAAGATTCAATTTACCATATTATCCAAAAAACGACTGGCGGGCTTACAGCCAGGTTGAAGACTCCAAAACAAGAAGTATCGGTTGCAAGAAAATACTATTCTTTAGTGCTGGCATCATTTCTCTACAGGTAATCCTGCAACTCTTCTTTTAGCTTATGAAAAGCAGCTAACTTACGTTCAATAATTAATTCCTCTGAAAGTTGAATGATTCCAATTTGGGGTGATTGGCCATCGCTATCTGTCACCGAAACAGTTAAAATATCTCCAACAGATAATTCCTCGCTCAGCCATTTTAGCGGTTTCTGCTCAACAGAATCAAGTCCAGAAACAACAACATTTAAGGATTTGCTATTGTCAAGAGATCTTTTAGCCCAGGTTACCATTGCGGTCATCACACCAAATTTTGCGTCAATTCTGCTTAAAGCAATTTTTTTACCATTTAGGCTAATTTCAAAAGTAGGATTCTCCATATATTGTTATTGTTTAGATTCACTTCGGGAAATCTTTGCATGCTTCATTATTTTACAAACCCCAAAACACTGAACCTTAATCGGTTGTCATGATACAGCTTTGGGAGTGCTTATGATATCTTCTATTCGGGGCGAAGGTAATTAATTTCTGCATCACTGTACTTCTTGTGCATATTGAATAATTATAAGCTTCTTCAATTATTAACAACCGGAATTTAAATGGCTTTAAATTTTAGCGATTTAATCTGATATTTTTATTGATTCTCGTCTTAGTTGAATTGGATTCGTTTACTTCTTGAAGTTCTAAACTTTTTGGCAGAGCAGGCTTTCTAGCCATAAGTGGATCATCGGGTAATAAACCTAATTATTAAAGCGTACTTTAAATCACCAAACAGCTAAACTAATTTAGCCAGTAAGCGTGTCAACAATGTTTCTTGCTATATCTATTAATGGCTGATTCGCACGAACCTCCCTCTCTTTATCACTAACTGCCTCAAAACCATCTTGACTAATGAAATTCAATACATGCGCATAATAACCATTTAAAAACTCATTTATTGATATGATATCGGCATCTAAGCTCGTTCGCTCAAAGTTAAATCGACATACACATTTATAAGCAAGGAAATTGTCTCCCTCTCCGGTGCCAAAGCTAATTTCGACATTCCATTTATTTGGGTTATCCATTGGAGCGACTATCTCCCTAGAATTATCTCCAATTAAGTATTCCAATTCAAAATAAATCGTCAGTGTATTTAACGAATCAACTACATTATAACTGTAAGAGAAATTCGATTCGTAGAAATCCGTAGAATTTGCTGTTACATTTTGTTTAGGATCGTAAATAAATTCTGTTACTTGTATTGGAGTAATATTAAATATTTTCAAGGGAAATCTGTTTTAGGGCACATTACGACTGGAGCTTATTATTATTATTATTATTATGAATTTGGCGACACAGGGTCAATGAGATTAGTTGTTACACCTTTACTATTACTGTCACAAATATGGTTAATATTTGTAACAGGATGATCGCACTAATAAATATCCGTATGCAGAATATTTACATAAAAACGATTCTAATGTAGTGCTGTGGTATAGTTAGTATCTCCTATTTGATGCGATTTGCAGTCTTTACTATAACAGTATTAGGGATTTCGCTAAAAATAGTTCTGTCCCAATTTTGGTGGTAAAACCGATTCAAATGCAATTCTTAAAAAAAAATGGTCGATAAATTAACTTAGATGATGCCGCAGTCATCCAATTTCTTTAAGGAACAAAACTTATCATCTTGATCACCATAAATGAGTATTTTATAAATCATAATTCTTATTCAACCCCAGGATCACTACAATCTTTTCAGCAACTATTTTAAGACAACCAAATTTTCATGTGGATAAATTTGATTAAGATAGATTAGTTTCGGTCTTTAATTGTAGCGCATTCATTTATCTCTCTATGCTACGAGTTAGCGGATTGATCAAACCCATCACTAAAGAACTCAGCAAGAGTTATATCCAATGCTGAAATTACTTTGAGCAGGGATGAGAAATACAAATCTTCCCCGTTTTCATATCGCCAAAGCTGCGTACGGTTAAGGTCATGTTTGAAAGCAAATTTTTCATAATTCCGTTCCCCTTTCGCTTCCCTAAGAAAACGAATTCGTTCTCCAACCAATTTCAAAACTTGCTTTGCTTTTTCGCTATCCTCGTCGTTTTTGGCTCTACTCATAACGTAAAGTAAACCAAATTGATGCGCGAGAGGTACCTCTATAAAGAAACACCATATAAGATACATCTTAATAGAAACAAAATTCCTATCTTTATAAAGCTGCAGATATTAAAAAAATATATGGAACAGGAGGAATTATTACAGACCCCAATTGACAGACTAGGTTTTAGTACCGAATTTTGTAAAGCTTGTAATTTAATGCATTTCAGCACATTGACAGAAATCACATCTATTAAGCCTGAACGACTGATAAAAAAAGAGGGGTTTAGCTATAACTGGCTGGGGGAACTCAGCGCATACTTAGATAAGAGAGGACTATTGCATTTATTGCAACGGCCATAGGAAAAAAATTACGGTTGATCCGCTGAACCATCCGCTGCAAAAGGTCCCGCACGCGTGCGGCGGTATGCTGGTCAATGCTATAAAATTCTTTGCTAAGGCTTCCAGGAGAAATAACAGCCTGCCTTTTACTTTGATAGTGACCAGCGAAACATTTAAAAATAAACTGAAGATTCTGAGTGGCAAAAACACTTTCTTCGTATAATAAACGAATCAGGCAGGACAGGTGGGCGACCGACATTTCCAAGGGTATTTTAGGAACAACAACGTCCCTCCCCTTGCACAAAGACTTTTCTGCAAGTAGAATTTCTTCCATTAACCAATCCCCTAACATGGTTTTTATGGTAGGCAATGAGGGATCATAAGCTATGTTTTTCACTTCAGGGCTTGACAAAGTTTCGGCCTTCTGTCTACGGAAATAATCAAGTTTCTCCTCTTGAGTATGAAACTGCCCCGATGAACTACGGATAGTATCTTGCCTAAAAACAAAAAAAGAAAGGGAATTGTAATTCGAGCGTGTGAGAATAGAAATGAGCAAATTTTCAGCATCTCCCGAATGGAAGTCAATTAGAGCTATTTGGTTAACGATACTTTCAAAATAGAAGAGTGACCGAAAGGCATATTTTTCAGTTCCGATATTTTCTGATATATCATCAAACCATTTCAATAAGCAGGTCTTTAGGCCGGGGTTCAGCTTTCCTCTCTGTACACCGTGAACAACCAGGCACATAATTTCTGAAAGTTGGCTAACCAATCGTTGGTGGAACCTTATAGGCGCAAGCGCATTCTCATTGAAATAACTCGAATAGTATTTTCGCAGATGGTCGATCAGTTCTAAGAGTTCATTTTGTTGGACAAGAAATTTTGTAGAATCAGGTAAACCAGACAAATTAGCAGAAATACTTATTATGCGGTCAAGATGGTAATTGAAATAACGCACCAGGCTGTTTTCACTTGAGTTAGAAAATACTGCTTCCTCCCAGGCTTTATGGATTTGCTTTAAACGATGATTGATATCAATTGAAGCTGCTTCATTGCTGTCGGAAAAACTTCCCTCAAGTAGTATTTCTTCAATATCTTCCAATTCATTTCTAAGCATATAGAACATTTTTTCCTGATGCGTTATGCAGGCTCGCCCTATTTATTAAAAATATGAGTGCTGGTTATTGTACCAGTAGCTGCGGTGGTATCCGATTCTGAAATGTTGCCATTGCGCTCGAATGTCTTGTAATGACTGTAGATTTGTGTTCTCTTTTGCGGAAGTTTTTTTGATTTTGTCATGATTTCTATTTTTTATGTTAAATTAATACTAATTTGATGTGAATGCATTTTTATTACAGATTCCCAATGTTTCGGGGTAAAAACAGCTATCTTAGCTATGAATTTATTTAAGTTTTCATTCAAGAATTTCTCCTTTAATATATTTGCGAGCCATGTGATTTGCTGGTCAGCGTTTATAGCCTATGAACTTTCGATAGTATATTTCACTCTAGGAACTATCGAAAGACCTTATGTCTATGTGATTTATTACCCAATTAATATTTGTTTCTTCTACATTTATGTGACTTTGTTGAATCGTACTATCATTGGCTGGAAAGTCAATTTCTTTGTACTAATTATCGGTTATTTCGCTTTAGCTGTCCTCTATCTTTTGCTAAAGTATGTAGCAGATTATTTGTTAGAAGATTTATCAAAATTTGATGAAAAATCTTACGTATCTGTTGAAGCATTCTCTCCACGGAACATAATAAGAGGTCTAAATTTTACCATATTAGGAACTTTTTATTGGTCAGCAAGTCATATTTCCTATTTCCGAAAAAAATTTCAACAATCTGAAAACCAAAAACTAGCAATAGAAAAAACAAATGCACAATTGGAAACACAATTGACAAAAGCACATAACGCTTATCTCCAACAACAGATTAACCCACATATGCTCTTCAATACACTTAATTTCGTGTACAACAGCGCACAAAAATATTCCGATGATGCCGCTAATTGCATTTGGCTCCTGTCTGAGATTATGCGTTTCAGTCTGGAAGAAGCAGATCCTGATGGAAAAATCAAACTAGAACGAGAGGCTGAACAGATCGAAAACCTCATCGCGATCAATCGCTACCGTTTCAATGAGCCATTATACATCAATATAGATTTAAATAGTGATTTTAGCCATTTTAAAATAATTCCACTGATATTGCTTACGCTAACAGAAAACCTTTTCAAACATGGCAACCTGACCGAAGCTAATTCTCCGGCTTTACTAAAATTGACAACGGATGAAAACGGACAACTCACTTTTTACAGCTGGAACTTAAAAAAATCAAAGAACGGACATGCCCGTCAGGGAAAAGCACTGGGTCTAGAAAATATCCGGCTCCGCATGGATTCAATTTATAAAGGCAATTACAAGCTGGAAATCAACGAACCTGGCGAATTTTACGAACTCACTTTAACCCTTAAATTATGAGCTTAACCTGCTATATCATTGATGATGAGTATCATTCAATTGAAGTACTCGATAAATATGTCAATCAAACACCAGGCCTGGAACTGGTTGGGAGTTCTACCAACCCGCTTTTAGCGCTGGAAGAACTATGCACTATTCAAACTCCCGACATTGTACTTTTAGATGTTGATATGCCACAACTCAATGGTCTTGATGTGGCTGACCTCATCGGTTCAGCATCTAACATTATTTTTACAACGTCCTACCGGGAGTACGCCCCCGAGGCATTTGAAAAGGATGCAGTAGATTACCTGCTAAAGCCCATCAATTACGCCAGGTTTTTAAAGGCAGTTACCAGAGTCCGCTCAAATCTCAGTAGTCAGACCAATCGATCGACTGCCAGCCCCTTCTTTTTCGTTAAAAGCAACATCAAAGGGAAATTTAACCGGATCACCATCGCGGATATCCTTTATATTGAAAACATAGGCAACTACATCGTCATCCATACGAATGATGAAAAAGTGACTACTTACCTTACTCTAGCGGAAGTCCTTTCCAAACTGCCTGCTGAGGGTTTTTCCAGGATTCATCAGTCTTACATCATCAACCATGCAGCTATCCATTCGTTAGAGTATTCACAGGTAAGGCTAAACGGCGAGGTGAGTATTCCAATTGGAGGGACTTACCGCACTGCCTTTCGGGAAAAAATCCAGCCAGCTTTACTTATCAGCAAAAGAGACAAAAGTGATCACTAGACTGAAGATTTTTCACGCGCCAGACGTGAGCCTGCATATTTTTGCAGGCAATGGTAAACGAGCAATTCCTGTTGCCTTTGCCTAACGGAAAAAGTCCGGTTCAGTTGCATATGCACCAGGTCTGCCAATAGCTCCATTCTCTTATCTTTTGAATAGCATCTGGTAAGCCCATCTAAAACAGACATCTGCTTTAACAGTGGCGAGAGATGTTTTGATAATTCTTTACTCTCCAGCAAGTCCGCTATCAAGAATTTGTTCTCCCGGTATTTCTCATCCATTGCGACCTTCAGCATTTTATCCGCCATGAACTCCGCCATAAATTGATCCGTCACCTTGCCTAGGTAATCGAGGGAATCAACTAGAGATGGATAAAAGCAGCTGACCATGCAATAAGCCGATAGCAAGGCCAATTCAAATTCGCTAAGTTGCAAGGAATTTTTCCCTTTTAAAGTTAACGAAAGTGCAGCAAGGTGGCTTCCCGCACAGAAAAGTTCCTCAACATGTGAAATGAGACCCGCCCCATAGCGTTCGATTTCTCTCCTATAGGTATCTCCCTGAAAATCCTTGATGAGCTTGTCATGCCCGGATGATTCAATCTTTTTACGCAAAGCGACGAGTATCGCCCCAAGATCACTTTCTTCAGCCTGTATGCGCAGGCGCAGGTGATAGCCATTTTCGGTATAGCGAATAAAAAACCATTTCTTGATCCGCTTTTTCTGCCCTTTAATAAACGGCAAAACCACCTTGCTCAGAATTTCATCCGAAGCGCGCGGAACGCAAAAAATTTTAAGGTAAAGCCAGTTACTCCCCATTAAAAAGTCGCGTTGCTTTTCAACATAAACAGTGTTACTTTCCTTTTTTGAAGCTTTATAAATAGCATTGTCATGTGCGAGAAAAGCAATCATTTGCCCTGCAAGTGGCTTTTTACCGGACAGGACGGACCGGTCAGGCAATAAATATTCTTGAATGGTTATCCGCTTCAAACCATGAATGCACTGCAGAAAAAACCTTGCCTCAGCGGTATTTGCCAGGTCAAAAACCAGCTGCTGGTCTGTTGCCCCTATCGTGATGTGCCGGGGCAGGTGGTGCACTTTGCGAAACCTATCCAGGGCTTTAATTGGTTCAGCGTTGTCCCCTACCGTTAAAGACGCTATCTCTGATTCTTTAAAATTCCATTTTGCAAGACACAGGACAACCCTTCTATAGCAAACCCGTGGATAAAAAGTAAGGCCCGGAAAAAAGTTCTCCAGGCTAAATGAAAGTCCTGCCTGTATACCCTGGAATTGCAGGTCGCACAACAGCCGGAAAACCGGCGAATGGTTATTTCGGAAGTTATAAGCTGTCGCCAGACGGGGAATTACCCTTTTCTTCAGTTTCGACGACTCCAATATCAGTTCATCCCCTTTAAGAGAAAGCATGAGTTCGCCTGGCAGTACCAGTTGTTCAGCCGGCTGCGAAGGAAATACATTCAGGGGTAACTCGTAAGAATAAATGGGTTTGCGACGATTGATATTGTCAACGTGGCTATCCGACTGCTGGGCAATGTCGGCAAAAACAACCCCCGGGTTTGAGGCACTTTCCATTGCGGCAAGCTCGCGGCAAAACTGGTGTACCGCATCACTAAAGCAGGAGAACCTTCCAATTAGCGAAGTGGCAGTTACCCCGCCTAAACTTTCAATAATCAGGTGCTCACCCGTCGAACGGTACATGAGCGCCTGCGTCTGGGGCAAAGGCAATACTGCCTTTTTATAACTTTCGAGTTTAATCACATCATCTTCAATGATCTGAAGGGGCGACCAGGGATCGCGAAGGGTGTCACCTATCCAGAGTTTTAGAATAAACTGCTGGGAGGCATGCCAACCAAGGGTCCTGTTTTCTTCATCAGGTTTAGGGAAGGGAATATTTTCCAGGATATCCTGGTCAGGCATAGATGGTTCCATATCACCATAATGCAGTCCTCCATCGGGATCCAAAGCCAGCAGCAATGGCACCCTTTTCTGATCGAAACGGGTCCGGAAATCACGGATAAAACGGGATAGGTCAGCAGGCTGCTCAGTAGCTGATAATAACTGCATCACATGCATTGCTCTGGAGAGTTCTTCCTGTACAACACTGTCAGGTCCCCCGACCCTATCAGGCCTCTCCAGGGCCGCATAAAATGGCTGGCTGATAAAAGGTTTGTTTTCCTTTACAATTTTGCTGATATCCCCGGCCAAAGCAGACAGGGACGGCTCACCCGATAAAGGAGTCACCGTGTTATTTGTCCAGAAATCGTTCCAACCCGGTAAGCCAGGGAAGCGCTCTATGACTTCATTACTAATTACTTTGCCTTGGGTGCCATTGAAAACCGCTCCGGCATCCAGCAAAAACCGGATGTATTCTTCGGCTTCTTCTGCTGAACATTCAGCATGCTGCATAATCCAGCTCAGCACTAATTTTCTTGAAACCTTTTTTGACGATAAAAATAAAAACAGTTGTATATTGAATTTTACGGCTGTAATGCCTTCCAGAGAAAAGTTAAACCGTCCCTTATCATCGATAGATGATTTAGTATAGCGGAAAACGTCATTAAACCGGTAAAGCGCAGGGTTAACCATTATTCCGTCCGGCAGCTCAGCCTCCGCCCTAATATGCAATTTTCCCGAAAATTTCTTATCAGGCAATAAATGAAGGATGGACTCATCGCTGCCGGCAAGCCTGACCTGACCGCCGCTTCCCCATTGGAGTAAGGTGAAGGAAGAAAAGCTTCCAAAAGGGGTTGGCCGGAAGCACATACGGTTATAATATTTATAAAGGGTGTGTTTTTCCTTCTCCGATAGTTTATCGAAATCAAATTCCTTTTTTTCAAGTAAAGCATAAAACCCTACGCTCGCCAAAAAAACTGCATTGCGGAAAGCCTGTTCCTGCAACACCTCCGGCAACCGCGAGAGGTCATAACCGCTAAAGCTATAATAGGGTGTCCTTAAGAACACCTGTGGTAAAAACCGGTAAACCATAGACTTACTTTCTTTCATCTTTCTCGCTTTAAAGGGTATACTACCCATCTCATACTGTTTTAACTTTTCTAATCCCCGTTAATTTGTTTCATAATTCTTCTACCATGAAAGCAATTTTTAAATCAACCGTTCCACCGCTGCTCGTGCTGCTATTTAGTTATGCCGCCTTCAGTAAACTCTTCACTTTTTCAGCTTTTGACCAACAGCTACACAACCAGGCTTTTCCCGGCTGGCTTGCAGATTTTCTACTGTATTTTCTGATCCCAGCAGAAATTATTACCGCACTGTTGCTATGTTTCAAAAGGACCGTACTCATTGGTTTGCTGGTTTCAACTGTACTTCTGCTCGCCTTCACCGCCTATATCTCGCTGGTGCTGGCAGACTATTTCAGCAAGGCGCCCTGTAGCTGCGGCGGAGTATTAAAATCGCTCGGATGGAAATCGCACCTCATTTTTAACCTCGTATTCACTGCATTAACGATAACTAGCTTAACTATTCACCTAAAGCAGGAGGTTCGTGACAAAGAGTAACCAGCATAAACGGATACCGGTCCTATCCAATACAGAAAAAATCAACCGATCGAAAGACCACCCAGCCAGATCGATTTCATTTATCCTCCAAAAAACGGAGATTATTTAAAACTAAATACCATGTTAAAAAAATTAAACCTTGGCCTTGCAGCCCTTGTATTAGGGTTCGGCCTTATCGCCTCACAAAGTGCATTCACTAACAAAAAAACTACTTATTACCATTACAAAACCACCAATGGCCCTGTTGACCAGACCAGTTCGTGGGAACCTGCAGGAAGCCCTACTGCGTTTGAATGTAGCGGGGATCCGGAAGTACCTTGCACGATTGGCATCGAAACTTCGCTTTCTAGCTACCTTTCAGGTAAAGACAACCAGGCCGTGCTGGACTCTCAAGAATTGATTTCTGCCAGAGAGCAGTAACACTAATCAATGGTGCAGGTTACTGCTGCACCATTGCATTTAAGGATTCTGCGGAAGACCCGCTACCTCGATCACACGCTCGGGGATTGGAAGGGCAAAGCCCGTACTGTTAGCCTTAAGCTGGTAGATCACACCTTTGTAGCTCCTGCTAAAAGAAATACCAGCATTCTCCATATTCAGCCTTTTTACATCTACCCACCTGAGCCCCCTGAGCAGCAGTTCCTTTCTCCGCTCAAGCAGAATATCTGCCAGCACCACCTGCTGGTCACTCCCTACCCGGTCAATGAAAGTGTTCTTTTTATACCTGCTACGTAGCAAACGGTTCAAATCAGCCAGTGCTTCTGAAAGCCTGCCAGCCCTGGCCAGGCATTCGCTCCTGATCAGCAGTACCTCATTCACAGCCACCCCACTAAAGAAATTGGAGTTTCCTTCATAGCTTCCTTTAAAGCCATAGGTCCCGTTTTTGTTATCGCTAAAAAAGACAGCTTTTCGCAAATCGTTCGCCTCATACAGCGCATATAGCGCAGGATTGATCTTTCCCCTTGCATTGTTCAGCATTGGAGAAGTAAAGTAACTGTCCTGCAATACCTCAACATTAAATTGGCCAATGGGATAACTTGCTGCTGCATTCAAACTATTATAATCCAGCAAATCAGCTTTTAATGATAAACAGGAATCAGCATATAGCTTTGCCAGCTCGTATTTGCGCATCGATAAGTAAACCCGCGCGAGCAGGCCATAGGCCGCAGGCTTCGAGGGCCGCATCACATGTACCGCTTTCAGGGGAAGCGCCTGAACTGCCCTTTGCAAATCGTAGACCACTTGCGCATAACCTTGCGCAACCGTTGCCCGCACCGAAGGCACATTAAAGTCAGACCCCAGCCTGAGTGGTACACCCAAATCTAAGGGCGACTGTTCACCATAGGCATTACCCCATATATAAAGTCCCCGGAGATGGTTTTTCGCCCGGATGAAATAAGCCTGCCCGCTGACATTGTCCCATTCGGCAGCATTACCGGCAGTTTTGCCAATTTTAGCGATAGCCTCTAACACGACATTGGTACGGTTAATCGCCCTGTAATTATAAAACCATTCATTACCGTCCTGCAAAAAGATATTACTGCGCTGCCAGGTATACATATTGCGCTCATTCTCAGGCCTGGCACCTAAATCTGCATCGTTCATGTATACATCATCCGTGCTGATCTCTGCCGCATTCCCGTCTACATAATTCAGCACCTGGTACTGATCCAGCAAAGCCTGCAGGTCTACCAACGTTTCAGGTATGGCCTGGTTCTGGTTAGACTTCTCGTCCAAAAACTTCTTGCATGAGGTGCAAAACAAAAGCACCACCATGCTTAAATAAATTAAGTTTTTCATATCGCTTAACATCATAAAGTTGATTTAAAACCAAATGCAATGCTTTTTGCATCCGGTATACCGTTAAAGTCCGGATCAATGTGCTCCTTGTTTGCCCGCCAGATGATTCCCAGATTACTTGCCACCACAAACACCTGAAACTTGGAAAAGGCTGCTTTCTTTCCACCAGGCAGCTTAACGTTGTAGCCTAAGTTCACATACTGCATGCGGATATGGTCCCCTTTGAGTACATTAACCTCCGACCCCCAGTAAAACTCATCCCTGAGGTCGGAGTTGGGATAAACCAGGCTTGGCACATTGGTCCGCAGTTCGTCACCCGGTTTTTGCCACCGATTTGCATAATCAGCCGTTCCTTCCCTGCCTATCATGAGTGAGCCATAATCGAGCACATTTTTCCTGAAATAATACCCGAGCTTAAAGCTTATCCTGAAACTGAGGGTCAAACCGCTATAAGCGAAACTATTACCCACCCCACCGGTAAATATGGGGAGCGCGGTACCATGGTATACCATATCCTCGAATTTAAGCGAGCTGCCCATTAGCGCATTGTAATCTTTACTCACCACTCCGTTCAATATCCCCTGAGGGTCGCCCGTCGCAGGATCCAGTCCTGCCCATTTGAAAGAAATCATCCCGTAAAGCGGATATCCCACAAGCCCGGTATAGGAAACATTCCCGTTCAGCCTTCCCCTGCCATTAAAAGTGCTGTTGTAATTCTTAATCACCTTATCCTTATAATAATTCAAAAAGAAATCCGAAGACCAGCTGAACCTGCCCGTAATATTGCGGCTGCTGAGTTCCAGGTCCAGCCCATCCCCCGATATCACGCCTGAATTCTTCACCAGCGTAGCACCCACCCCTGCCGTCAAGTCTATCGGGGTCAGCGCCAAAAGGTCAACAGATTTTTTGCGGTAATATTCCAGGCTGCCCTTTATCCTGTTTCCACGTAAAGCAAAGTCGAGCCCCGCATTGAACATAAACACACGCTCCCACTTTAGTTCCGGATTGGCATAATTACTAAACAGTGCGTAAGGGCTTTGGGTGAATACAGAATTGAAGCCCGAATAGGTAATCGTGGTCACAGCTGTTGTGCTTGGGTCAGTGTTCCCGCTTGCCCCAAAAGTTGTCCTGAGTTTCAAAAAGGAAAGCAGGCCTCCTCCCCAAAATTTTTCTTTTGAAATATCCCACGCAAACCCGGATGAAAACAAAGGATTCCATTTATCATTGGTATTCAGGCCATACAGATTGGAAGCATCCCGCCTCCCGCTTAATGAAAGCGTATAACGATCATCAAAGGTATAGGCCAGATTAGCAAACATGGAAACATAACGGTTCAGCGTTCTTCCCAAACCATCCCTGTTGGGCACATTTTGGGTATTTCCGGTAACAAATGTTTTAACGGGGTTCAGATAATCTACAACCGAAGTACTTAAAGTGGACTCATTTAGCCCATATATTCGCCCTGTGCTGGTCTGAACCCCGGTACTCCTGATCTCCCCGCCAATGATCCCCGAGAGCGAATGCCTGCCCATCACTTTATTGATATCTGCCTGCACCCTTGCATTATGCGCTTTCAGCAAGGAATAATCCTGATCCCGTATACTGCCCAGGGGTATATTCCGCTTTAGCGATCCGGAGGCATCGATGGAAGAAAACACATTCACCAGATTGCGTACATAATAACTTTGCGGACTATTAATGGTTGTTATCTGCCCATCCTGCTGCTCAAATTGGTAGGTACCTGTCAGCTTTAACCATCCGTTCAGCTGATAGGCTGCCCTTAAAGATGCCAGAACATCATTCACCTTATTTACCGAGCTGGAATACTTATAATCTTCCAGCGGATAATAGGACCAGTCCAAAAGCTTCCCGTTGCCAGAGGTATTAATATAGCCCGTCCTGTAATCCCTGATTACTGCAAGCGCATTCCCCTGCCCATCTGCCAACTGCGTATATGGCGGAAGGATGCCTGTGGATGAGCTGATTTGCGATGGATCGGTCTTGCCGCTCTTACTATTGGAAAGGGTCAGCATCAGGTTTCCGGTCAGGGTTAACCTGGTACCAAGCTTAAAGTTCTGCTCTGCCTTTACATTGTAACGGCTAAAGGGCGCAGCAAGCGAGCTGACATTATGGTCATACCCTGCAGAAAGCAGCCAGTTCCTTTTCTCCGTGCCCGCACCAAGCTGCAAATTGTATTGCTGCGCAGTAGCATTTTCAAAAACATAACGGTTAAGCTGCTCACGCAAATCATAGCCCCTGAGCGCGTCGATCCGTGAACGCGCATCCGCCTCACTGATCAATTTGTCGCGCGCTGCAATCCGCAGCTCAACCACCTCAGACAGCGGCGGGTGCGAATTGTCCGTTTCAAAGCTGCTGTAATAGCCTTTGTCAAAAAGATAATTTTCAAGATCTATAAAATCACCGACACTAATCCTGCTCTGGTAATACTGGTCAGGCTTTCCGGTCACTTTCAGATTGCCCGAAAAGGATACCTTAAGTTTATCATTAAACCGAGCCTTTTTGGTATTGATCACAATCACCCCATTCCCTGCCCTTGCTCCCCATATCGATGCCGCAGCCGCATCACGTAAAACGGTTATGCTTTCAACATCATTGGGATTGATGTTACCCAGATCCCCCTCATAAGGAAAGTTATCCAGCACAATGAGCGGACTGCGCGGTCCCTGGAGCGTACCGATCCCGCGAATAATAATCCCGTAGCCTTCACCGCCATTACTCTTACGGTCTATGCTCAGGCTACTGGTCACCCCTTCCAGCCTTGAGATAATATCGGTACCCACCTGCTCATTCAGCAGCTTACCCGATAACTTCAAAAACGATCCTGTAGCCCGCTCTTTGGGCAAGGTCTGGTAACCTGTACTCACTTCCACTGTTCCCAGCTCCTGGTCCTTTCCGGTAAGCACTACCGAAAACAAACCTGCAAAAGGTACAACCACCACGGTATCCAGCCTTCTAAAGTTCATCGCCGAAAACGACAATTTAACCCTACCTGCCTTTAGTCCCAAGGCAAACGACCCATCATCTCCGGTCAGCCCCTGGCTACCAGCCCCGGCTTTTACCACTACCCCTGCAATCCCTTTCCCTGTTCCATCCACCACCACTCCTTTCAAAGCCTCCTGCGCCCTCACCCTTGAAATAGACAGGAGCAAAACAAAAACTAAAATAATCCTGCCCATAATTAATACTTTGGCTCCCTAGACCGCTTTAGTTTACTCACCGTCTGCACATGCTTACGGTTACGCTCCACCATCATCACCACGTTTTCTTCGGTCAAAAAATCACTTGAAGTAATCCCTTCTATCTCCCCACCGATTATCCAGACATAATGTGGGATAGACCGGTGCGGAAAAGCCTTCAAAAACAGTTCATCCTCCACCACAAAAGGCAGACTCATCTCAGCCAAAGCCCCATCCGACCCAGCCCTTGCAATAAGCGAGGTGGCCGTATCACCGGTCCCCAATGAATTCACCAGCAAAACTTTAAGATCATCAGGATACTTTTCCTGCATTTTCTCCAGAAGCGGAAACTTTTTCAGGCAGGAGCCACACCAGCTTGCCCAGAAATCAATAATAATCAGCTTATTAAAATCTCCGGAAAGCGAGGTAGCCGACAGTTGCCTGCCTTTAAGCACCTTACTCTCTACAGTAAAAAGCACACGCGGCAGCTTAGCCCCGACATATAGCAGCGCGATAGAATCCACATGCTTATCCTGAGCCCATAGCCCAGTACACATACTGCAAAGCAGCAATAAAACACAATAAATATTTTTTTTCATGATTAGTTTAGTTAACAGGTACATCAGTGATCACATCAGCTATCCAGGTTTCCCAAAGCTGAAAAACCACCACAAAACATTATTATCCTAGGCATAAACCCCAAAAAAAGGGCATAGCAATAGCAGGAAGCATAATTTAAGCTTCATTTTGATTGATTAAAAACGTAAAAAATAATTAAAAATAGAACCGTAAAGCCCGCCCCTGCCCTATCACCTAAACCCTCACTCCCTCAACCTTACCCTCCTGCATCAGCTTCCGCACCGCCACGACCAATTCGATCAAACCATCAAACACCTCACCAACCTCCTGCTCACCAATACCCAGATCTAGAAAACCTTTTCGATCACTCAACGCATAACCCTGAAACGACTCCAGCAACACCAGCTTCACCTTATCGGCACTATACTTACCATAAAATAATTCTAGCACCTGTTGAGCTGTTTTCAAAGAAGGCATTCCAGGATTATCACCAGATGATATCATAAATAAATGTTTAGAGAGAAATATATTAATTGATTAAAGCCAAAGCAAAGCTTCACAACGTTAAAGAAAAACGTGACAACTAAATCAGCATAATTACGTGAGTTTAGATTGCCAAATACTTCATCAATCAGGAGCCTTAATAATATTCTTGATGGGATTTTGAAGAGGCTGAGAGTTATCCTTGAAGTGGTATCTTCGCTTTAAGACATATAATAGTAAACTAAACACATCATTTAAAATACCCCCCCCGCTAGATAAGAAGACTTTATATAAAATATTTTCAAAAGTATGTTGGCTTATCGTTCCCATTTTTTATTTTCTGAACGAGTCCCGCTGGATTAAAAGTAGGAGGGCCTACACTAGCAACCATAGTTCTCGGTTTGACAGCCAGGAATATAGTTGTAGCAAGGCCCATACCTACTTCATAATGCAAATATATGCACTTTAAGCGATATGGGCATCTCTTACTATCTCGCCTTCCTGGCTGTCATTCATTGAACAACGAGACTCTTTAATTAATGCCGCTTCATTTATATGGAGCTATATTTTATTTTTTACTTACTCATATTTCAAATATAAAAAATGTTTTTCAATTAGACAAATTAAAACATACAAAAGTAAATAATTAACATTCAAACAATCACATAAATCGCGACGGTGATGTTGAGATTTGTAACGTGAGTATGATTATAGGAAACCTTATTAAAGACGTTGCGGAAAGTAAAGGACTTTCTCAGGAAAGCTTTGGCAAACAAATAAATAGAACTAAACAAGGTGTTGCAAGTATCTATAAACGTTCAACAATTGATATTTTGTTACTGCAACTGATATGTAAAGTCTTAGATTATGATTTCTTCGCTCACCTTTATGAGTTCGAACCTTTGAAAACCTTTAAGCAAAGAGAAGTTCAGGAATGGGAACAAAAAATTGATTCTCTAAATCATACTGTATGCTTAAAAGATGAGTTGCTTAATCAAAGACAAGAACTTGTTGAAACCCAACGCAAGCTCATAGCTGAATTAGAAGGAAAAGTTAAGTTCCTCTAAATGTATCGTGAATCTGGTTTATCTCATCATGAAATTTAATCCTTAAAATTTGGATTCAACCTATTTGAGTAGTATTTCATTCCCGCAACAAAACTTTACTAAAAAGCGGTGGCTAAAGGTAGGAAAAGTCTCTGCAGTCATTAATTCTGTGGTTTTTCTTTTATACTGAATTCTTATAAGCTAACTGTGCGCACCTATCAACTTATAACACCTATCGAGAGGCAGTGCTAATATTATTAGGAAGATCGGTACTACTCCATGTCTAATGCCACTTAAACATACCCAATTGCGATGCACTGTCATGGGTTAATTTTGGCAAAGCGGATGGCGTCGTGAGCCTTTTCTCTATCTTCATAAAGGATTTGTCCCGCATTATCATGGATAAATCAAGTCAGGCTCTGCTTCTCAGCTCACCTGTATTATCTCTCAGGCTGCGCGATGTTATAATTATTAAGCAGAGTTAGACAAGAGTTAAAAATCAAAAATTCCACCAACAATTGTATTTCTTGGAGCAGAAAACTATCAAAGCACGTTTTTGCAAGCTCTTTTGCTCTGACCCTCGATCTTTTTGCAGCCGGTAAGCAATATGGTTGGAACTTTTAATTAAAACCACTATCTTGTTCAACTAAATTAATAATCATGCTCAACGCAATTTATCCAGTTTCAACGCTTAGCAGCGGAAATCTATAACAATTACACAATAGGGAACCACACTCACCTTTAATAAATCGAAGATTTATTAAAGGTGAGTGCATCTGTTTTCTAGTGGACTGCAAGCTTAAACGACCAATTTAATATGGATAAAGAACTTGATGAAATCGAAAGATGGAAAAAATTAAGACCACTTCTAAACAGCGCTTATGAAATTAAAGCTAATAACGAAAATTGGACGGAGGCAATAGAATTATTTGATACCAGACTCAAAAGGAAATTTTTCAAACCTGTAAAATCCATCATTGACAAGAAGATTTTAGATGGTGAAGGATTTACTATTGTGACAGTTCAATGTGCTATAATTGAATCACTTGCTTCATTCAGAACAGGTCAAATTTTTTCACATAAAAAAGTGAAAGGACAACCAAGCTATATTTATAATGAAAGCGGTAAAATTTTTGTTTTATTTTTACATAGCTCAAAAATTTTCAGAGACAACTTCTATCAAATAGACCCTGTACAAGGCTTAAAAAAAGACATCCCATTTAGTGCAAGTGAATTTTATACTTTTGTGCGTTGTGGACTAATGCACGAAGCAAGAACAAAAGGACAATGGCATATAAATGCAACAAAGAGGGATGTAAAAACGGAAAAGGTATTCATCGAAAGAGATGGAGGAAGAATAAAATTATTTAGGACAATTTTACACTACCGACTTATTGACTGTGTAAAAGAATATCTACAAGACCTAAGACAAATTTCAGCTAATGGTGACACTTTAAGACGGCTATTTGGAAGAAAACTTGACCACTTATTTGACATACCAGCAGCAGACCAAATTGGTTATGACTGGTGGATTGACCAGTAAGTGCGAACAAAGGGGTAACGGATAATAAGGTTTTGGGTTAGGTGGACTGACATGCAAACTTCAACTTTTTGTTATAAATTTGGCATTAGTGTAAGGCCGAACTTTTATTCAAGAAACCCATCCCAACGCAAAGTCTAAAACCATTATCGGTCAGTTTAAAAGCCAGCCGATTAAACATCACATTTAGATTTTGCCAAAACGCCAAGCCGAAACAAAAAACCAAAAGAGCTTGTGTTTTTGCCAACGCTGGGTAGAAACAAAGTTTTAATATTGACAAAGGATATAAACAATAAATGAAGAATTTTAAAGAAAAAGCAGACCTGATATGGAGAGTGGCAGACCTACTGAGAGGTGACTACAAACAGTCTGACTATGGAAAGGTAATACTTCCAATGACCGTGCTTAGAAGATTGGACTGTGTACTCAAAACAACTAAACAGAAAGTGCTGGACTACTTACCAAAAGTGGATTCACTGAAAGAAAGTGGCAAGGACATTGCTCTCAATAAAATTGCAGGTTTCAACTTCCATAACAGAAGCCAATTCAACTTTGACAAACTGATTGCCGACCCAAATAATGTATCTGTAAACCTAAGAAACTACATCAATGGCTTTTCGACAAGTGCAAGGGAAATCATTGAATATTTCAATTTTGATGACCAAATTGACCGCATGGACGACCCGAAAACGGACATCCTTTTTAGAGTAGTAAAAGCATTTCAAGAGATAGACCTAACAGATATGGATTCCATGGAAATGGGTTACACGTTTGAGGAACTCATCAGAAAATTTGCAGAACAATCCAACGAAACAGCAGGAGAACATTTTACCCCAAGAGAGGTCATTCGATTAATGGTAAATGTGCTGTTCATAGAAGACAAAGACATACTTACACAAGATGGGATTGTAAAAACCCTTTATGACCCAGCGTGCGGAACAGGGGGAATGCTTTCTGTTGGTGAGCAATATGTCAAAGAACTCAATCCGAAAGCAGAATTAAAAGTGTTCGGACAAGAGATAAATCCTGAATCGTACGCAATCTGTAAATCGGACATGTTGATTAAAGGACAAAATCCAAGCAATATCAAATTCGGGAACACATTTACAGTTGACGGATTGGAAGAAGAGAAGTTTGATTACATGCTTTCCAATCCGCCTTTTGGTGTGGATTGGAAAAAAGCTGAAAAAATAATCAAAACGGAAGCCGACGGCAAAGGCATGAGCGGACGATTTGGTGCAGGTTTGCCAAGAATCAATGACGGCTCTTTACTTTTCTTGCAACACATGATTTCAAAAATGAAATCGGGAGGTACTCGTATAGGAATTGTATTTAATGGTTCACCTTTGTTTACAGGTGCTGCCGAAAGTGGCGAGAGCAATATACGTAAATGGATTATTGAAAATGACTGGCTCGAAGCCGTTATTGCACTACCCGACCAACTCTTTTACAACACAGGCATTAGTACCTACATCTGGATTGTAACTAACAACAAAAGTGTTGAGCGAAGTGGCAAGGTGCAATTGATAAACGCTACAGGTGCCAAAGATGAAGAACTGACCAAAGAAGCAAAACTGGATTTCAACCGTTTTTGGCAAAAGATGGACAGAAGCTTGGGCAACAAGAGGAAGAAAATTGCCGAAAACGGCAACAGCAAAGGTATTGGCTTCATTACACAACTATACGGCAATTTTGAAGAAAACGAGTTTTGCAAAATTCTACCGAATGAGTTTTTCGGTTATTGGAGAATTACGGTTGAGCAACCGATTAAAGAAAATGGTAAAGTGGTAAAAACAAAAGGAAAACCTAAGCCAGACACCACTTTAAGAGATTATGAAAACATACCATTCTTGAAAAAAGATGCAGACGGCAATCTTGTACCACAAATCATTAAAGCATACTTTGAAGAAGAAGTATTGCCGCATTTACCCGAAGCATGGATAGATCACAGTAAAACCAAATTAGGTTATGAAATTAATTTTACCAAGTATTTCTATGAGTTTAAACCTTTGAGACCATTAGTAGATATCAAATTGGATATTTTGGCATTGGAAGAAAAGATCTTGGAAACTGAAAAAACAGTATTGGATTTATGAGAAAATACGATTCATACAAAGATTCAGGCATTGAATGGATTGGGCAGATTCCGAGCCATTGGAAAAATGTCAAAATAAAGCAACTTGCAGTAGGTGAAAATACATTGTTTTTAGATGGCGACTGGATTGAAAGCAAAGAGATAGTTTTTAGTGAAGACAATATCAAATACATTACTACTGGCAATATTGGAGAAGGGAAATACAAGGAACAAGGTAGTGGATATATTACCGAAGAAACATTTGAAAAATTAAATTGTACGGAGGTATTTTATGGCGACCTTGTCATTTCAAGATTAAATCCACCAATCGGCAGAGCTTGTATTATTCCTAATCTTGGAAAACGAGTAGTAACATCCGTTGATAATGTAATTTTAAGGCCTAATGAAGAATATTCAAAAAGCTTTTTAGTTCATTTTTTTTCAAACTCTAAATACTATGAATTCACCTTGATTGAAGGAAGAGGTGCAACGATGCAGCGCATAAGCAGAGGTATTTTAGGAAACATAAAAATTGTTGTACCTGAAAATATTGTAGAACAAACCGCCATTGCCCACTACCTCGACCGCAAAACAGCCGAGATAGATGAACTGATAGCCGACAAGAAACTGCTGCTCAAACTTTACGAAGATGAAAAAACCGCTATTATCAATCAAGCCGTTACAAAAGGCATTAACCCTAATGTTGCAATGAAAGCTTCAGGCATAGAATGGCTAGGAGAAATTCCGGAACATTGGGAGGTGAAAAGATTGAAAACTATAGCAAGAGTTCAAACCGGAAGGACACCAAAAATTCAAAACTCTAATATTGATTTTTTTGTAAATGGTGAATTAAATTGGTTCACACCTTCTGATTTTGAAGGAAACGGTGAACTAATTGATTCAAATAGAAAATTAATTCCAGAAGCCATTGAAGCTGGAGAAGTAGAGCTATTTCCCGAATATTCAATTTATTTAGTCAGTATAGGAGCAACACTTGGCAAAGTAGGTTTTTTTAGATACAAGGCATCTGCAAATCAACAGATAAATATCATAACATTTCAACCAACATTTAACCCACTTTTTGGCTATTACTTTCTAGTTGGTAACAAAGACATGATTACGCTTGAAGCTGATTATACAACATTACCAATTCTGAATCAAAGTAAAACGAAGGGATTGTTCTTTGCTGTTCCTCCGCCTGGAGAGCAAAAATCTATCATCAACTACATAGAAACTGAGTCTTCTCGTGTACAAGCAAAAAAAGCAAAAACTGAAAAACTGATTGAATTATTAATTGAATACCGCACGGCATTAATCAGCGAGGTGGTAACCGGTAAAATTAAAGTAATTGAATAAACTATGACACTTTGTACAGCATACATACGCCAAGCCAACGATACCGAAGAACTGGTATTTGCTACTGATAGTTGCCTAACAGGTGGCGAAAAATGGAAACACGGTATCAAACTTTTTGAACTATCAAGAAAGGATTGTTTGCTTTGTTTTGCTGGCGATACTATGCGAGCTTATCCTTTAGTTTTGAATTTGGTTTCTTCTATTCATTTGGATAAATATCTTCAATCGCCATCTGCAACACTTGAAGAAGTTTTGGAATTTTTATCTGAACTCTTTACAAAATTGGTAAAAACCATTACCGAAGTTGATAAGGCAAGAATCCATCTAGAAAGAGGTTCAGCCGAATTTCTTTTTGGAGGTTGGGATTGGCAAAAAGGTGCAAATGGAGCATTTAGGGTTTGGAAATTATATTATTCCGAGGGTGTTGAAGGTTTTATTTTTGACGAATTGACCAATACAAGTAATCAAACTATCTTCTACACTTTCATGGGTAATGCGTACTCATTTGGTGATATTGAAAAAGAAGCAAAAGAACGTTTCAAAAAACTACTTTCGGACGAAGATAAAATCGGCTCAAAACTCGACATGGAGCCACTTCGTGTTTTATGTGGAATTTCACTTGATAAAGCTATTAGAGAAGTTGATGGAAGCTTACAAATTGCCAAGGTTTATAAATCCAATCGAACAGAATTTTTCGGCATTTATTGGGAATCGAGCAAAGGTAAACCCTGTTTTCAAGGTAGAGAGTATAACGAAATCAACAAACCTTTGGTAAGGTATTTCAACCCCGATACATTTGAAATTATTGAATCAGATTTACCCAACAAACTATACAACATTAGCGAAGATGTTTATTTAGACAATTTTGAATTTGTCCAATCCTGTTTTGAAGAATCGGGCTTTATAAAAGATAATTTGTCTGAAAAGTCAAAACACGAATTGAGACTAATTTTTAAAGATGTTGCTTACAGACAATTTCTTTTCAACCAAGAAGCAGAAAAAGACCAACTCGCAAATAGTGAATAAGCATGAGTATTACAACTGAAAATATATTTGAAACTGCCTTAGTGCAAACCCTTATAGAACAAGGCGGTTATAACGCAGGCAACGCACTTGAATACAGCCCTGAACTGGGTATGTTTAAGTCTGACGTGATTAATTTTTTGCAAGAATCACAGCCTAAACGCTGGGAAAAGATTTCTGGCATTCATGGTTCAGATGCTGATAATCGGGTAATTCAACGACTATACAAAGAATTGGACTTGCGTGGTAGTCTAGACGTACTTCGGAATGGTTTCGTGGATTATGGAGTGCGGTTTCAAATGGCTTTTTTTCAGCCTGCTTCGGGCTTAAATCCTGATGCGGTGAATTTATACAATAAAAATAATCTGAAAGTATATCGCCAAATCTATTACAGCACCAAAAATAGAAATTCGGTTGATGTTTTGCTTTCGCTTAATGGAATTCCAGTTGCTACATTAGAACTCAAAAACCAGTTCACAGGTCAAAATGTTGGCAACGCGCTCAAGCAATACAGCACCACAAGAGACAATAGAGAAATACTGTTTGCTTTTAGGAAAAGATGCTTAGTTCATTTTGCCGTTGACCAAGATGAAGTGTTTATGTGCACTAAATTAGATGGAAGTAAAACTTATTGGCTTCCGTTCAACAAAGGTGCAAATAACTGTAAAGGCAATCCGCAAAATCCAAAAGGTTACAGAACATCCTATTTATGGGAAAACATTCTGCAAAAAGACAGTTGGATGGAAATCATTCAACGCTTTGTGCATTTGCAAACCGAAGAAATTGAAGTTGAAGGGAAAATCTACAAGAAAGAAAAACTAATTTTTCCAAGATACCATCAATTAGACGCAGTAAGAAGCATTGGCGTTAATGTTTTAGAGGTTGGAATTGGTAAAAATTATTTGATTCAACATTCGGCAGGTTCAGGTAAGAGTAATTCGATTGCTTGGTTGGCTTATCGCCTATCAAGTCTTCACAACGCCACAGATGAGCGAATTTTTGATTCAGTAATCGTAGTAACTGACAGAAAGGTGCTTGATCAACAATTGCAAAATACCATTTACCAATTCGAGCATAAAACAGGCGTAGTTCAAAAAATTGATAAAGACAGTTCACAGTTGGCTTCTGCACTGGGTTATGGTACTAACATTATCATTACCACTTTACAGAAATTCCCATTTATTGTGGATCAAGTCGGTGAATTACCAGAAAGGAAATATGCGGTAATCATTGACGAAGCACACAGTTCACAAGGTGGAGAAGCAAGTAAAAAACTCAAAGAAGTTTTGGCTTCAAAATCATTGGAGCAAGCTATTACAGATGAAACTGACGAATACACAGGGGACGACTTTGTAAGAGAGCAAATTGAAAGGTCTGCAGCAGCAAGAGGAAAACAATCCAATATTTCTTTCTTTGCATTTACAGCAACCCCAAAATATAAAACATTACTAGTTTTTGGAGACAAAGATTCGGAAGGAAAACCAAAACCTTTCCACTTGTATTCAATGCGACAAGCCATTGAAGAAGGTTTCATTTTCGATGTATTGCAAAACTACACCACATATGAACTCTACTTTAAACTAACTAAAGCAATTGAAGATGACCCAAATCTGAATAAGAAAAAGGCAGCCAAAGCTATTGGTAAGTTTGTTTCATTGCATCCTCACAATTTGGCACAGAAAACTGAAATAGTCATTGAGCATTTCAGAAATATCGTTTCTAAAAAAATCGGAGGTAAGGCAAAAGCCATGTTGGTTTGTGGTTCAAGATTGCATGCTAAACGTTATTTTGAAGAGGTTGGAAAATATATTAAGACTAAAGGTTATCAAAACGAAATTAAAATTTTGGTAGCGTTTTCAGGAAAAGTAATTGATGACAATGCACCTGATGGCGTTTCAGAACCTGAAATGACAGGCTACAGCGAAAAAGAGTTACCAACTATATTTGATAGTGATGAGTATAAAATCTTGATTGTAGCTGATAAGTACCAAACAGGATTTGACCAGCCTTTACTTCATACCATGTATGTAGATAAAAAGCTTTCAGGTGTTAAAGCAGTTCAAACACTTTCTCGTCTAAATAGAATGCATCCAGGCAAGGAAGATACTTTTGTTTTGGATTTCGCAAATGACAGACAAACTATTTTAGATTCTTTTCAACCTTACTATGAAGTTACTTCTGTAACCGAAGAAGCCAACGTTAACCATCTATATGACTTGAAATCAAGGTTAGATGAATTTCAAGTGTACTGGACACAAGAAATTGAATCCTTTGCTAATGTATATTTTGACCCAAATACAAAATTGAACAACCCAAAACATCAAATGCGTTTATACGCTTTCACAGACCCTGCGGTTGACAGATTTAGGTCAATTTCAGAGGAAGCAGAAAAAGAGGAGTTCAAAAAAGGCTTGCGGACATGGACTAACTTGTATGCGTTTCTTTCTCAAATCATGCCTTTTATTGATTCTGAATTTGAAAAATTTTATTCCTATGCAAAGCTACTTCAAACCAGACTTCCAAAACGAGAACTATCAGAATCCTTGCATTTAGATGATGAAGTGGCGTTGGAATATTACCGTTTACAGAAAATTAAAGAAGGTTCAATCGAATTGCGAAAAGGGGAAGAAGGCGAACTGAGTGGAGCAACAGAGGCAGGACTAAAACGTATCAAAGAAGAAGAAGCTTTGCTTACTGAAATTATCAACGTACTCAATAACCGTTTCGGAACAGAATTTGAAGAAGCAGATAAGCTTTTCTTTGACCAGATAGAAGCAGAATTAATGGAAGATGAAACGTTACGGACCCAAGCAAGAGTGAACAAAGTTGACACGTTCAAATTCGCTTTCAACGATAAATTCATTGATAAACTTATTGGACGTATGGACCAAAATCAGGAAATTTTTGAAAAAATCCTAGAGGACAAGGTATTTGGAGATTTAGTGAAAGAATTCATGATGAGAAAAATATACAAGAAACTGAACGAATAATGCCAATGTTTAACAACCACGCACATTGCAGAGCTGGACGGCAAAAAAGCGGACGAAAAAAAGCATAATTACCTAACATCGATTATGTAAAGTGGCTCCCTTTAACTAATTAGTTAATCCCTAAATTATGTAAAACAAAAACCCTATTGATCAAATATTGGACAAACAAATTCTATAGACCCCTTTATCGCCAAATTGCTAAGATACAAGCCAGCAAAACTTTACAACAATTTTATTTCCGGTTAGATGCAGCCAATTTACGCTGGTTTGTCTACTAGTTGTGCTTCTAAAAAACGAAGTTATACCCATTACGCACAATTGATCTCCTATCCTCAATCTAAAAGCCCAAGTTATAAACAAAACACACAACAGTCAACCCAAACACTAACAACACCTTAGCCCAGGTTGTAAACAATCTCTCCACACCACTTGAATTTACTAATATTTTTAGTAATTTTGATGTATAAAGCAACAGGGTCATGATTAGAGAACTAGAGATACCAAAGAACAATGTGCTTGATACACTGGACAACCCAGCTCGTGTTTCAGGTTTTATATCTCCTGCAGAGGACTACAAACAACGAAGATTACACATTGCACAGAGGATTGTTAACGATCCCACCAACACCTATTACTTCGAGGCCGATGACGATCACATGCGCTACTTTGGCATCATGAAAGGGAGCATCATCATCGTTGATAAATCCATCAAGGTAAGCTCTGGCATGTTGATCGTGTGCTGCGTGGAAGACGAATGGCTCACCCGTAAACTCCTTGTAAGCGGAGACAATACCTACCTGTGCATCAATGATGGCATGGATGCCTGCATGAACATCACCGGTAAAAACATCACCATATTTGGCGCCGTTACCTGGACCTGTTTACCCCACTCAAAGCAGCACCATGTTCGCACTGGCAGACTGTAATAACTTTTACGCAAGCTGCCACCGGTTATTCGAACCCCAATATAATGGCGTTCCTGTAATTGTACTGAGCAACAACGACGGCTGTGTGATCGCCCGTAGCAACGAGGCGAAAGCCTGTGGCATTGCCATGGGTGCACCATTCTTTAAAATCAGGGAAGAAATCAAAAAGCACAACATCGCTGTATTCAGCAGCCACTATACCCTATATGGCGACATCAGTGCAAGGGTAATGACCAACCTGGCCAGGTTTACCCCCGAAGTTGAAGTGTACAGCATCGACGAATGTTTTTTAGGCTTAAGCGGATTTGAAAACCTGAAAGATTACGGCAAGACGATCAGAGAGACCGTTATCAACAACACAGGCATCCCGATCAGCGTAGGCATAGCACCAACCAAGGTGCTGGCAAAGGTTGCAAACAAAACATCAAAGAAACACAACGGCGTAATGGTACTGGAAACCCAGCAGCAAATCCATGATGCACTGGCAGAATATCCGGTTGAAGATTTATGGGGGATTGGCAAACAGTTTGCGCACAAGCTTATCAAAGATGGCGTTGAAACCGCTGCACAGTTCAGGGCCCTGCCCATTGACTGGGTGCAAACACACATGACAATTGTTGGCGCCAGGATGTGGCGGGAGCTTTGGGGCGAGAGCTGCATCCCATTAAAAACAATACTTGACCCCAAAAAAGGAATGTGTACCAGCAGGGCATTTGGCAAGCTTACAGGCGATTATCATGAACTAAAGGAAGCAACATCCAATTACGCTGCAAGGCTTGCGGGCAAGCTTCGCAGGGAGAAATTATGCACAACCATATTATCGGTTAAACTCCTGACAAATAAGTTCATTGCCGAAGAATTGCAGGCTTATCCTTCGATCACCATACCCCTGGAACACCCAGTAAATAACACTGTTGACCTTATAAACACCGCACTTTGGGGACTAAAGAAAATTTACCTAAGAGGCTACCAGTATCAAAAGGTCGAAGTAAACGCAACCGGGCTGATACCGGAATCAGAAGTCCAGCTCAACATCTTTAGCGAGTTCAAGGGCAAAAAGTATGATCAGGTTTCCAGGGTGCTGGATCAACTCAATTTACATTACGGAGCAGGAACACTGCGAATGGCCGGCGAGGGCAAAAACCAAAAGTGGTCAATGAAGCGCGAGTTCTTGCGTCCGCACTACACCACAAACTGGAACGATATCATTAAAGTAAAATGAAAGAACTACTAGCACTTATTAAAAGATATTTACTTAAGGAAGCTTCGGCCTTAAACCAAATTAACGATCAGCCAAAACCCAAACGGAGGAAGAAGTAAAACCAACTGGTAACCAGGCTTGTTATAGCTTTTAAAAGCTCAATATGTGCGCCAGATATACCTTAACTGCCGAGGAAAAAGAAATACTTAAAACCCACCCGCACCAGATCCAGGGAGAGTGGGCACCTAATTACAACCTCGCCATTACACAAAAAGGACTGGTCATCACAGCAGATGAACCAGACATCATCCAGCAGATGTCATTTGGAATCGTACCCTACTTTGCTGAGGGTATAAAACTCACCCGGGACACCTGGAACATTAAAAGTGAAACGGCAATGGAAAGCAAATTGTGGCGACCACTGCTTATCCACCATAAAACCTGTTTGGTAATGGCTGATGGTTTTTATGAATGGAAAAAAGATGCTAAGGGTGAACAGCAACCCTACCGCTTCACCGTTAAAGACAGAAAGCTGTTTTGCTTTGCAGGCCTGTGGTCCCAATGGGTTGATCCCGAAACAAAAGAGAAATTCCGTACCTATGGCATATTGACTACCGAGGCAAATCCATTAGTGGCAGAAATACACGATAAAAAGCGTATGCCAGTGATCCTGACTAAGGCTGAGGAAGAGATCTGGTTGAGCAAAACGCTCCCGCTTGACACCAAAATGACTGTGCTGGATACCTTTCCCCAGGAACTGATGAAGCGGGTTAAGGTTGGCAAACGTGTAAATGCTGTTTCCACTTTGAAGAAGCCGAACAATGACCCAGACTTGTTACTTCCGTTGAACACTGATGATGATTTATAATTGATTTTTAAAGTGCAAATTTTTTATCATACCTGTTTAATTAACCACTTGGAGAAGGAATATGAGAAGATTGTATATATCTGGCTTAGTCTTTACGATTCCATCAAGACGGGATGGTAAAAAGCGGGGTGTACACTATGGAATGAGAACTGGTGCAAACTTTTAGCGAAGTCCCAACCTCCACCAAATCGCATAGCAATCGCTAAGGCCCTGATTTCAAAGCTAAGTATATAGTCATCATTTTAGATATAATAATATTAAGTAAATTTTGCGGAAAAACCTTTTATGATTAGATTTAGCAAATCAGAAGGAAATTTTATAGTTAATTCTATTTACGAAAGCAACTGGTACAACTATTAATTAGTATTACAATAGCATCTATCTTTAATGACGTTTTCTCAAGCTGATTTTTTCGAACATTTGAAACGGCTATCACCGCCTTATCAAAACACCGCGCAACATATTGCTGATATCCTCAGTATCAGTACGAATGAATCATATAAAAAAATCCGCGGAAAGAGTGCGTTAAGCTTTTCACAACTTATTCAGTTATGCGATGCCTTCGAGGTACCTTTTTCTTATGATCCGAGCGGGAGTGGTTATATCAGTTTCAAACAACCCAATTTTGACAGTTCCGACTTTGATATCAAACTATATTTGAAAGAAATCCTCACCAGTATTACCATGGTAGGAAAACTAAATTCCAAACACATCTATGTCACCACCGATGACATCCCTTTGTTTCACTTCTTTAAATATGCCGAGCTTACCTGTTTCAAACTGTTTTTCTGGACCGATAGCCTAAAGAGCTCAAGGGATAAGTTTGACAAGGAATATATCAAGGACGATGTGATCAGTCTTGCTGCCCAGATCAATAAAGCTTATCTGGAAATTCCAAGCACCGAGATATGGTCCAAAGATACTGTCCATGGCACCATTGAACAGATCAGATACGCCGTAGAAGCTGGTTACTTGCAGAACACACAGCTTGCAGTAACTATCCTAGAGCAGCTTAAAAGCTGTCTTGCAGATATCAATGCCTATGCAATAGAAGGCAAAAAGACCACCCATGAGAAACACACTTTCAACTGGTACTGCTGCGATGTGCTTGGAAGCATCTCATATCTTGTAGAAAGTCCTACGGGCATGACCTGCTACAACCGTTTTAATACCTTTGGTTATTTGAAAACAGACAACTCCCAATATTGCATACAAACTAAAGAGTGGATGAACCAGCTAAAGCGAAAATCGGTATCATACAGTGGCCATGGTGAAAAAGACCGTAATCGCTATTTATATGTTTCAAACCGGGAAATTGATCAGTTGATCGATGAGGTTAGCTCCAATACCTGGAATTAATACCTTCCAGGTTCCATAATCTATATCTACAAGTGGTAAGCTTACAACCGAAAGCTCACCCAGGTAATCATGAAAGCACTAATTGATTGAATATCCCAATGAGAGCCTCATGGTATTGCTGAGGAAACTTTTTTGTTGGTTTCCCATCAAATAGGCAACATTCAGGGCAATATTTTTATGGTTAAGCCCCATGCCAACAGAAAAAAAGCTACCCAATGACCGCTCATTTTCCTGGAGATTATACCCGACCCTAAAGGAAACCGTTTTTTTATAATCGCATTCTGCACCAATTGAGGCACCAAGATCACCAAACAGGGGATTAAAAGATGAAAGAATACTTTCAGCTATACCCTGATCTAAAGATGCTGGGTTACGTGGCACTAAAAGTTTGTTTGCATCCAATGCGATACCTATCTCGGTCTGGTCATCTGCCAACCACTTGAGCGATGTACCGATTTTCAGATTTGCAGGTAAGTATGATTTCTGATCCGGGCTATTGAAGTAAGATATTTTGGGCCCAATATTTGAAAGTTCAAGGCTTAGACCTATTTGAGCCGGCTTGGTCCAGCGCTCTAATGGAATACGTTGTATCGCAAAAACATCAGCACAATAGGCTGTTCCAGACTGAATCATCACCGTCGAGGACCCGCTGCCGTAAAGATTTGACTGAATCAGTTTAACCCTCATAGCTATTGACAAGTTGACGCCAAATTTCTTGGATACTCCCAAACTTCCAATATATTCTGAGGGTTTGATCGACCCCAGATCATTTTGGTAATTATCAATAAATTCAACTTGCCCATAGGTGAGATAATTTAGTGATGCAGTCAATGCAATTTTATCTGTTAATTTGTAGGCACCTCCGAAATAAAGTAGTTTCCTGTCCGCCACCAATTTTCTAAGCCAGGGGGTATAGGTTAGGTTTACAATGAACCTTTGATCTAGAAACGATACTTTTGCAGGATTCAGGTCAGGACTGCTGGATCGCATGGTAAGTGCAGCACCCGCCCCACCCATGCCTGAGGATACGGCATCAGTATTTAAAAGAAGAAACGGAACGGCCACTTTATTGGATGCCTGTCTTTCTACCCCAACCGATTGGCATTTTGCAACGGCAATCTGCAGGCCTAGGGCCAATAACCAAGACAGCTTATATTTTACCATAATGTATTTGAAAAACCGGGAGGGAAACCTCCCGGGAGACGTTATTTAATGCTGGACGATAATCTGTTTTTTGGTCACTTTTTTATCATTGATCACATGTATAAAATAGTTCCCGTTTGGTAGATCAGCCATACTGAAAGAGAGGTTTTTACCATTTTTTTCATTTCTAAACGATTTTATCAGATTGCCTTTGTCGCTAAAAACCTTTACTTCAAAATCAAGCTTAGCTTCTTTAGCACTGCGTGCTGATTTTGAAGTTGCACTACTGCTAGTCTGCTCTTCCGGACTATAAGAGACAGTAAAGTTGTCTGACACTGGATTAGGATACATTGCCATCCGCCATCCTCCACCACATATACGCTCAATATCGGTAGAACCAACCATTACCGTTTGCCCACAAGGTAGATCGGCCATAGCGGCAAGATTGTGGTATCCGCAAGGCGGATTATTCGTATCGAAGAAATTTTCACCAGTCGCGATCAAGTTACCATCGAGGTACCAATTGATAGAGCTGTAGCTAAAGTCTATATTCTGGATTGTGACAGATAATGGATCACTACCAACCATCGGGTTAGCTGCCACGTTTACAGGCCGTAAGTAAGGAGCATAATATTTATTTGCGGTTACCGTATTTCCATAGCTTTTAAATGATGCCGTCAAATATCCGTTAATGCCAGTTACAGTAACCGAATTGCTGGTCGTCACATATGACTTCCCAACAGGCAATCCTTCTATGGATATATCTCCCGTAGCAGACCAGGTAAACTCCGCACCAGAAGGAACATTCAGTTCGGCAATGCTTTCCCCGCATAAGCCATTGTTTTGAAGATAGGTAGTAATGGATGGAGGAATCAGCATCCTTCGAACTTTAGCCTCGTAACAACTGGTAGTGACGCTGGCAATAAGCTCAGTATAAGTATTAGTATATGATGGAATGACAATTCCTACCGGATTTGCCGTATTAGACCCGTTGATCGAATATGGTGCATTGATCTCCCATTTAACGGCTGCACCAGCTGGCAGGTTTACCGAATAAGTTGTGTTCCCACCAGAACCGTTCGGTCCCGAAATATATAAACCCAGGCTTTCGGGGCTTACAGGCTGTTTTCTGTTTGTTCCCCTGATTTCATCTAACAACCAATTTGCATTTTCTGAGGTAATCTGAACGTGCTCCTGGTTTTCCTTTGGATAATATACGATATCAAAAGGAGTTTTTCCATTACAGACCACATTTCCATTTGCAACGTTAAAATCAGCTTCGAAAGTGCCCGATTGCAGATCCATCGAACTCGTCGCAGGGATAAAACTCGGATTAATATTATGCCGAAAGATGGAGCGGTTTCCGCCAAGAAGGTAAAGCAAAGTCTGCGCAAAATCGGCCATAGCTTCCGTTTTTGAGCCAGGTACGATAGGATCCGCGTAATAACTTGCGTTAGCTGTATCCCAGGCAAAATTGTTCGCCGCAGGCTGCACATACCTGGTATATTGTGGTCCGCGCCATAATACCAAATTTAAAAGTGGCGAAAACAGCCACATGTCAATGGACTTCGTTCTGGAGAATTGTGATCCAGCTGAAAGCTCCAGACGCATCCTGTCACCTAGTTTCCCACTGATCAGGCCAAGAAGTCCAGCCCTTTTCACCTGAAAGTAAAGCATCTCCCCGCCAGACTGTATAAGTTGGTTTGGTGTGGCTACACCACTGGCATTGATGATGGCTACCTTTCTCATCGTTGTAGGATAATTATTTAATGCAGCGAGGTTACTAAGGAAAATAGCCCGGTATCCGTCGGCAGCAGTAGTTTCTGACCCGGTTGAGGAATGGTGGATAATCATCTGTTTACCCGCAGGTACGCGATGCATGCCGTTTTTAAGTTTTTTGAAAACAATACTTGTCAAGCCTTGCTGCACGAAATAATCGAGGGTCTGCTGTAAGGCTAAGGGCGCATTTGCCCCTTTATGCGGTCCGTCGAAAGATATAAATACACGGGTGTGAACATCGATATTATTAACCTGCGCATGGGCAAGAGCATATTGTCCCACCAGTGCGCCCATGCTGGAACCAACAAGTACAATATCCTGCTGCATAGTTGTATGGTACCTGCTATAAATCTCCTGCAAAAGCTTTTCAACTGCAAGGCCATTTCTTTCTATCAGGTCACCTCCATCATCATAATCAAAGACAATCAAATCATAGCCCTGAGCACGCAGGTAATCAGCATAGGAGACCAGAGCCCCATTGATCACCACCTTTTTATTGACATATTTATCATAAAAGTCTACCTGTTTCCTTTTGTTTGTCGGATCAAAGCCGTCAAGGAATACAACCGGACGCGTTACTGTCCTGCTCTGGCAGTTTGCGTCTGCATAAAAAATAGAGGCTGTTCCAGAGGCGGGCGAATTTGGCAAGCCGTAAGCTGAACCGTCAAAAGATGCTCCAGTTACAACGAATTCATCGCCGCCATTACAGCCCTCAATCTGGGTAATGTTCTTATCCTTAGTGAATACCTTCGAAACAGTTTCATAGGTGCTTCCGTCAGCCAGGACTATGATAAGCCTGACATTGAAAATATATTTACCCACAAACTTGGCTATCGCACCGATTCCCCTGTTCTGCGCGCCCCTATTCATATCCGAACCGTAGATTTCATGAGAACCGTAACCATCATCAAAGTCAATGCTCACACTCTGAACCGAAATGGGCGAATCTGAGACCACGGCTGCTGGATCAATAGAAAATGTGTAATCTCCCTGGCTGAGCTGCGTTTCGGCCGGAAAAAGCGGTGTAGCTATAAAAAATGTTTTTTCTATAAATGGACTGCCAGTCCTACCAGGTACATCATAGAGCACGCCGTTTTGGATCATTACCTGATTGTTTCTGATCGCATTGGTATCCAGAAAATTATACTTAAAACGCATAATCCCTATTGGAAAACTATTTCCGGTATAATTAGTATTCAGATAAGATTGAAAATTTTCAGGAGTCTGGTAGCCCGCTGTAGAGGTCATACTATTGTACAGCTCATAGTAGGCCTGGTGAAAATGGTCTGAATTGGTTGTGTCCGCACCTGCCAGTCCGGTAAAATCCTGCAAATGAGCCAAGGGGAAAACCCGGTCGTAAAGAATATTTGTAGTCAATACAGATTTATCCAGGTTGAGCATTGTTGAGTCTGCGCCCTGTTTGTAGGTCTGAGCTTTAACATTGCCAGCAAAAATGCATAAGCAGGCCAATACCTGCAAAAAGAAGCGCAATTTAGATTTGATTTTCATGAGAGCTTAAAGTTTGATTTTTAGAGTTTTTATAGTCAGATGTTAAATCATTTAACGGATTAATATGTATTATAGATCAGGTTAAATTCCCCTTCGGAAATATCTACAACTGCCTTTGTATCGTTTTCCAGCGCCTTGAAAGAAAATTTTCCTGTCACTGTTTTTGTTCCTTTGTCCAGAGTTAGAATCTGTAAGGCACCGGTATATCCTGATTGGGCAGTATATTTCAGATTTTTACTTTTGTCTCCATAATCGGCAGTATTTTTAATCCCGTCTATATTATAATTCCCAGGTCGCACTTCCCCTTCTAGGAATATAGCGAAGGAAATTGTCTGTCTGGATCCTTCCTGGTAGGCCGAAACAAAAAATGTTTTTCCTTCATCAATCAGGTGCGCCTCCGCCTCATGGCCATATTTAAGATCGGTATTGCTGGGTCTCCAGACCTCACCATTTACCTTACACTTGAAGTTGTTGTTTACCTTATCTTTCTTACAGCTTCCAGCCATTACCGAGACCAAAAGCATGAAGATTATTGTCATTTTTATCATCTCTAGCATTTATATTAAGTAGTCGTTTTTGGTTTCCTGGAAGCAATGATAGCAATTACTAAAATTCCACATAATCACTAAAGATTAATCGAAGGAATGGATTAACCTCTTAAGCTATCAGGAAATGATAATTAACGTAAAAAGTTTCTTTTGACTTTTTACTCATTCCGGCAGTAGCTCTGAAGTTAAAAATAGGTCCACGAAAGCTTAATAAAATAAAAATAAGCCAGTCGCAACTAGACTTAATTATCCATAATTGCAAATGTGTTCTAGCACTTCTGCAAAGTAGCCGGCAGTTTCATCTTAAAGCTAACAGTCTAAATAACCGCTCGCAATACCCATCTCGCTGGAAATTACATCTGTATTAAATATTTTGCTATTACTAATTTGATTTGGCAATTTCTAAATATAAGAATATCTAATTGGTGTGATTGCCATTCCAAAAGGTAAACAACTCTTTGGAAAACTCCTAAACTAAATAGATACATATCCTTTACACAACACAGGGATAATGTCTGAAAATGCCTTAAAAGTGGGAAAGTCGCAGTCAATTGACCCCAACTCACCAATAATAATTTCATTAAAACAGCTTATTGTCAAAACAATTACGAATAATTAAAGATTGTTAAGATTCAGGGTTTGGGGTTTTCAGATACCACTAGATACCCCGAGCACTGGCCACCGCAGCAATCCTCAGCCTGTTTAAGAACAGCCAGTAATTCACACAGCTAAAACTTTTTTTCAGCATGCACAATAAATAGCACAAAATTACGCTTACTTATATGAGAGCGTTAATTTAGATTAAACGGGAACCTGTCTTCTGATAGATTCCCGTTTTTCATTTATCCTCCTCGAATCACCCCTCTCGCAAACCATATACTAAGTTTAGCTACCCGCACAGGTAATTGCGACAAACCTTGATGAAAAGGAGTAGCAGATATTTTTTGCGACGGGCAGGCCCAACATCACCTTTAAATAAAAAGCTCAGCCAAAATAATCCGGCTGAGCTTAAAACTCACTAAGTATTCAAAGGTATTACTTAATTCTTTGAACCTTTAGGGTTGCCCTCCACCGCCCATCGCGCCATATATCTGACCGGTTGAGTAACTGGCATCATTTGCGGCGAGCTGAACATATATCGATCCAAGTTCGGCAGGCTGTCCCGGTCTGCCAAGCGGCGTTGCACCTCCAAATGATTTCAACTTTTCTATTGTAGCTCCACCACTTACCTGTAATGGTGTCCAGATCGGTCCCGGCGCCACACCGTTCACGCGAATTCCTTTTGGGGCGAGTTGTTTTGCCAGTGAACGTACGAAGCTAGTGGTTGCAGCTTTGGTCTGGGCGTAATCGTAAAGTTCAGCCGAGGGATCATTTGCCTGCTCAGAGGTTGTACCGATAATTGATGAACCTGGTTTTAAATGCGGAAGAGCTGCTTTTATCAACCAAAACGGTGCATAAATATTGGTTTTCATTGTCCAGTCAAATTCTTCTGTGCTGATATCAAGTATTGATTCATGCGTTTGCTGTCTTGCCGCATTGCTGACCAATATATCCAACCCTCCTAACTGTTTTACCGCTTCATCAACAAGTTTTTTACAGAACTCTTCATTGCGCAGGTCGCCGGGTACTGCAACTGCCTTTCTACCCGCTTTTTTGATCAGTTCAACCACTTCTCTTGCATCCGCTTCTTCCTCAGGCAGATAATTTATAGCTACATCGGCTCCTTCCCTTGCATAAGCTATTGCCGCTGCACGGCCCATCCCTGAATCACCTCCGGTGATCAGCGCCTTTCTTCCGGTCAATCTTCCCGATCCTTTATAACTTTGTTCACCGTGATCCGGTTTTGGGTCCATTTTGCCCGCCAATCCCGGCCAAGGTTGTTTCTGCTCCTTAAAAGGTGGACGTGGATATTTCATCTTGGGATCCTCCAGGGGAGCTGAGTTAGGGGATCCACCCACTGTATTTCCCGAAGCAGTGAACAAAGGCGCTGCCGCCACCGCCGCGATCCCCAAGCCGATTCCGCCCAGAGCTTTTCTCCGCCCGATTTTGTTGTTATTCTCGTTTTCCATGGTCATTTAGGTATATATTAATGACAACCCTGTTTCTGAGGCAATAGTTTTTATCGGTCTGTATTTCCTGTGAAAATGGTCCTATGGATGCGGTCGCCATTGGAATCGCAAAAATTTTAAAGCCCTAAACATAAGTTTAACGCGCTGCTGAAAATTTAGCTCAACAAGATGATCCAAAAATCAAAAAGGTGATGTAAAAGGCCCAAGCATCGACTTTCAGTTGAGCATTCATCGCTAATATTTCAAAGAAGGAGGTTAAAAATCCCTCCCCCTTCTGATACCATAGGCTTCCGACAGCTTGGTAAACACTAAAAAGTTGAAATGACGAGTTAAAAATTAAACCATTATTTCAATCGTAAAATCTTGAATTATTAAAATTCGTGCAACATTTTTATGTGAACGACCATTTTTTTATGTGAACTACTTGTACCGCTATGCGAAAGACTTCTAAAACAGCTACGTATTGCTAATTAAAAATACAATTATTATTTTAGCCATATACTCAGCCGAAACAATTTTGACATGGAACTAAAATGCGTAATCATAGATGATGAAAACTACATACTAAGCCAGATAGAGGAACTTGTATCATTGACGCCAGGAGTCATCCACGAAAAAAGTTTTGATAATGCTTATGATGCCCTAACCTATTTACATGATCAAAAGCATGTTGATATCGTCCTTTTAGATATTGAAATGCCGCAGATCACTGGCATTGAAGCCGCAAAACTGCTTAGGCCTTACTGCGATTTTTTGGTATTCGTTACAGGACATGTGGAATACGGAGCGGAAAGTTTTGAGATCGGAGTAGATGGTTATTTACTTAAACCGGTAAGCGAAGTTAAATTTATTCAACAGGTTCAGCGTCTCCTGGAAACAAAGTCAAATGAAGCATCCACTAAAAATCCAGATAACTTCTTACTGGTGAAGGGAGGCGCAAAGCATAAATATCTCAGCATACCGCTCGCCAAGATCCTATACATTAAATCAATGTCTAACTATATACAGGTTTTCTTAACTGATGAAGAACACATAAGCTATCATACCTTGAAGCATGTGGAAGAAGCTATCCGGGATAGGACTGAATTTTTGAGAATTAACAGGTCTGAAATTATATCCTTTAACCACGTCAAGCAGGTTGATGGATATCAAATCTTAATGAATAACGGAAAAAAATTCGCGGTAAGCAGAAGTTATAAGAATAAATTTGACGAATTTTTGCGCAGCCGTTTACCTGGTCCTGGTATCAGATAAGCTACACGCGATAATGTGTAAAAACCAATCTCACTGACCCTGTGTCGCCGAATCCATAATGATAAGATAATTAATGATTTAATGCAAATCTGATCTTTGGCGAGATGAGGTCAAATGGTTACGGTTTATCCAGGTAAACAAAGAAGTAAAACTTTCTGCCAAAATGCTAATGGAACTTATTTCGGGGACTAAGTATCGCTGCAATTCTGTTATTTAAATTATCGATATCGAACCTTTATTGATGATGAGAAAACGTTCCAATGCACCAGTATTCAAATATATTGCTATTTTTTTGTTTCTTACCATTGGACATGTTTGGAGTTTTTGAAAATTATTTACGCTTAAGCAACTGAACATTGCAACAATTAAGCACCTATGGACGAAAATAGCACTAGCAAGAAGGATTCGCACGGTACGCAATGGATACATGTCAGGAAGGCTCTAACTGAACTCACCAAAATTAACGAACATTTCGGTAAAACAGAGGTGAGATTTTGTTATCAAAAAAAAATGCGCAGATTTAAACATGCTAGGTCAAATCACAATTCCACGAAGGTTCGACTCCCTTTCGTTCCATCCTAAATATCATGAGAGAATCTCATCCTTTGCAACAGGGATAGCAGCGGATACCTCCCCATACCTAAAGCCAGAAGGCGTATAAGCGGATAGCCCGGCAGTTGCCCAAAACAATGACAACATTAAACCACTAAATGTAAAAAAGCCACTTGTCTCTACCAATGGCACTAAATGATAAATCTTAAATTAGAAACATACCTGACCCCTCCCCCTTTTATTACTTTCTTTCTATTCATCGAACTCACGCGTTCTCTCTATTTCAAGATTGCCTAAGAGTACGGGCAACTTGCTACGTTTCTAATACAACATGGACAACCTTTTACCGTTCCTGACGAAATCGAATTCCGAGAACTATGCTACCTCTTCGATTCATGACACAAAATTAAGGAGAGAGTATTCCTGAAAAACAATCAGATATAAATTTTAAAAGGTTTATCTGACTACGTATCTTTTTAGAAATCGCAGGCTAATAACATTTTAACGATCGGTACTACTGTAACAAGAACAGTTGGTTAAATTCAATTACGAGTTATTAAAAGATAGATAAACAGATAATAACCATACATTTGCAACAAACAATAGAAACAGCACAACAACAAACAATAGAAACAACACAACAACAAGCAATAAAAATAACACAACAACAAACAATAGAAAAAAACACAACAACAAACAATAGAAAAAACACAATAATAAAAAAATCTAATAGCTGTTATTACATCTATTAGAAACGAAGCAAAAAAAGGATTCTAAAGCACGAGATGTTAATGCATAAGTTGATAATAAACTAATCAGAACATCAACAGAAAAAATTAAAAGGCAATGGCGACACCAAAGGAAAAATTTGCAGAAGCATTACTAACACTAAAAAAACTTCAGGAAAAAGGCGCTGAAGGAATTCATACAGATGAAATCCCAAGCCGCTCCCAACGGGAGATTCTGTTGAATAATGGCTTTATAAAAGAAGTCTCTAAAGGTTGGTATATCTCATCCAATCCTTCTGAAGCCCCTGGAGATACGACATCCTGGTACAGTTGTTATTGGGATTTCTGTGCCAAATTCATTCGGCACAAGTATAGAGAAAACTGGTGCCTTTCTGCAGATCAGTCGCTCATGTTACACGCAGGCAATTGGACAGTACCGACACAACTGCATCTGCGCTCACCAAAAGCAAACAACAGTCCCATTTCCTTACCGCATCAAACCTCTCTGTTCAACTATAGGGCGGAACTTCCTGCAAAGGAACTGATGGATACCATCAAGAATATCCAAGTGTACAACCTACAGGCAGCGTTGGTCTATAGCACAGAAGGGATGTACCGGGCAAACCCACTGGACTGCCGCATCGCCCTGGCCAGTATCAGTGATGCGTCAGAACTTTTACCTATTTTATTGGACAACGGCCATTCTAAGATTAGCGGGAGATTGGCCGGTGCGTTCAGGAACATTGGAAGGGAAAGGATTGCTGACCAAATCATTGTTACGATGAAGAAAGCGGGGTATGACATCAGGGAAGATGACCCCTTTCAGGAAAAATTACAAATAGCGATCAGCCAACGTGATCGATCCCCCTTTGTCAATCGCATACGACTGATGTGGCAACAGATGAGTGAAGTCATTATGAAAGATTTCCCAAAAGCTCCCGGTGTACCGACTGACCAGGAAGCATATATTAAAATAGTGGATAAAGTGTATCTAACGGATGCTTACCATTCGCTTTCCATCGAACGTTATAAAGTTACCCCTGAACTTATTGCTAAAGTTAGCAGCGGCGAATGGGACAAAGATAGCTCCAAACAGGACCGTCAGCAAAAAGATGCCATGGCAGCAAGAGGTTATTTCCAAGCCTTTCAGGAAGTAAAAAAAACATTGGAAAAAATCCTACAGGGAGAGAATGCCGGATTGCAAGCAGATAAGGACCATCAGAAATGGTACCGGGAACTTTTTGATCCGAGTGTACAGGCTGGAATACTAAAAGCTTCGGACCTGGCCGGCTACAGGAGTCACCAAGTCTATATTAGTTCATCAAAGCATGTACCACTAAGTGTTGAAGCGATGCGCGATGCCATGCCTGAATTATTTGAACTCTTACAGCAGGAACAAAATGCCGCAGTAAAGGCTGTTCTGGGCCATTATATCTTTGTTTTTATACATCCTTATATGGATGGAAATGGAAGAATAGGCAGATTTTTAATGAATACAATGCTTGCCTCAGGAGGATATCCATGGACGGTGATACCAGTTGAAAAAAGGGATGAGTATATGAAATCCCTGGAAACTGCCAGCGTCACTGGTGATATCAGTATTTTCTCAAAATTTATTGCCTTTCTGGTTGCGGAAAATATGAAAGGGAAACCAGTCGCTCTCTTGCCAAAGTAAATGAAAGATAGAGACTATAGTGGATAAACCACTGTCGATTGACCCTGCCTCGCCAAAAAACAGTTACATTATAGTACATTGATTGTCAGTACATTCCCGAATAACTTAAAATTAGTATAATGGGGTCAAAAAAATTGGTTTATCCACACTGGCGATATATCCCGGCATTTTGGGGACCGGGTAAGATGGTCTATGCCCCGGTCTTTACACCTCACCAAATTTTCTTTCCCCAGAAATATTTGTTTCGAATACAATAACTAGCCTTTTAAATAAGGAGTATTAAATGAGATTTTCTTTCTGCGATATTTATTCAGTTGACTGATCAACGGCGGCTACTGGTAGTGGTGCAATGTTAAATGGAAACTGGCCTGATAACACCTGAAAGTAGGCCATAAGCATGTTGCAATGATAGTAGGGAAATTCTCAAATTAAACATTATGAAATTTAAAATGCCTGAATTAGAAAACAGAGTTTTCAGTTCGAATGAATCTGTTGCACCAGCAGAAGCAATTTTGGTTATCGACGGGATCGTAATCATTGTTGTAGCTCTTTAATCAACCAGAATGCAGGAAAATATTTGATTTCCTGCATTTTCATCAAACTTAACTAACCGGCATACAATGAATAATGCAGAAACCGACCGAATCAATAATATCAGCGCCATTAGGGAATTCCATGAATTTGCTTCAGCTATAGATCCATCTGATTTCATTAAAGAATATGTAGTGAAGGAATTTAGAAAAATCGCAACTCGGTCATTTCTTTCTGATCTTATCGATTATGAACTGAACCAGATCAATACCAATGAGCTACATATCCCTTCCGGAGGAAAATATACGTCGCTAAGCCTAATAAACGCAAAAAATTACACCTTAGAACTCACGGTAGTAGATTCCCAATATATACCTAAAGTGAACCAGTACTCTTCCAGTTTTGATCAGGATGTGCTGATATTATGCTTAACTCACGATGGGATATCTTATAGTTTATTCCAGCAAAAAGATGCTGGAAATCCAGATATAATAGACAAAAGCAAAAAACTTGTACTTGTTTCGGATAATCTCACCCTCCCGTTTGCTGAATGCCTGACCATCAAAAAACACCGTGACATTTTCATCTACAATAAGGATAAAGAAGATAAGAAGATAATCATCCTTACCCTGATGACTAGGCAACCGTCTACTTTTACCTGGACATATAATTTATCAACGGGTCTCCCCGAACAGCTTGTGGCATCCGTCCACGATTCGCGCTTGGAGAATGTTTGTAACCTATTAGCAGATCTAAACCATCCCAGCTCTATTTCATCAATGATGGGCATGCTCAAGCATGACAAACACAATATTAGATGGGCAGCATTTAAAAGCCTTATCCAACTTGACTTCGATGAAGGCTGCAACGCGCTCGACTCAATGCTGAACGATCCACACCCAGAGGTTAGATATGCCGCACAACAGACCAAAAAACTTATAGGACTTCAAAAAACAGCATAATTATGGCGTTTTCATATAACCTCAATACCGAAAAAGCAATCTCTTTCGACGATTTCATAAATGATATCAATGGAATAATTAAACCAAATAACGACCAGTCATTGATCGGCTGCGTAGAATCGCTGCAGATGCTATCCAACAATAGGTCCTTTCTTAGCGAATACCTCCATCGAGGCTTGGCAGAATTTGCCACCTTTCAGGAGGACAACCGCTACAACTGCGACATATTTATTATGCACAAACATCCACTCTATCTTATCAGATGCGTATTATGGAACGGGCAACCTGAAGAAATTCAAAGACAAAAGAAACAGGAAGATATATATCATACCCTAAGGGCCCATGATCATAATTTCTCTTTTCTGACTGTTGGATACCTTAATAGCGGCTATGAAACAGACATTTGGGAATACGATAACGACCGCGTGATCGGTTATATCGGGGAAAAGGTTGATCTGAGGTATCTTGAGCGGACCAACCTGCAGCAGGGCAAAGCAATGCTGTATCGTGCCTCAAAAGATATACATGCCCAGCACCCTCCCATGGAACAATCCGTTTCTTTAAACATTATGTATAACGACCCGCGGATGATCAACCAGGAACAGTATTATTTTGATGTAAAAAATGGCATTATCGATTCACATGTCTCTGCCGCAGGATCAGGACGGCATTTAATTTTAGAGCTTGCCAAGATATATGGGGATTCCAGGTCCATAGACTTAGTTGAACAAATTGCAGCCAAACATAAATATCCACATATAAGGATCAAGGCTTATGATACATTGGGACACATGACCAATGAAAAACAGTCCATCTGGACCTCACTGGTCAATGACTCAGACCGGGTAGTATCCGGCTATGCCCGTCAGTTTCTAAACCAGCTCTGATTTTTGGAAAAAAATTAAATAAAATTAAAGAGGTTCCGGATTCTTCAGTAAATTGTGATGACTATTGTATGATTATGATCTATGTATTTGCTACAGTATCCTTTTTAGTGCTACTCTTTTTTTTCCTGGTCGACAATCATAAAAGATCCAAAGTTAAACAACTGGCGGATCTGAAGAAAGGTTGGGGAAAAGCTAAAGGAAAACCTGTAGATCTTGTACAGCTTGGTTGGTATAGCCCATTAAAAAGGTTAGGTGATTTCCATCAATTAACCTCTCAAACGCTTTCAGACATAGATTTCTTTCAGCTTTTTGTCCACATCAACCATACCTCCAGTAAAATTGGCGAACAGTTTTTATTTAACAAGCTGCAAAACCCGACAGATAACCTTGATGAATTGAAAAAACTCGATCAACAGGCTGTTTTTTTTGCAGATAACCCAACCTTGAGGGAAGAAGTTCAGATTGAACTGAACAGATTGGAATCGCGGGATGCTTACTCCGTTTCGCTTTTACTAAAAGACGAGCTGATAGAAAAACCCAAATGGCTGCGTTATCTAATCTTTGATATAATCGCGCTGATAGCCTGTATACTTCTATCTTTTAAATTTCCCATAGCATTTCTGTTTGCACTTTTTATCGTTGCCTATAATGTTACCTATCTAAACTATTGGAACAAGCGGCATATTTTGTCTTTTACCAGATCACTTGTGCAGCTGGATACATTGATAAAAGTGGCTCAGAAACTATCGAAAAAAAACATTCCTTTTGACCCAGGGCCAATAAAGGGGACTACAGTATTCAAAAAAATCCAAAGAAAAATCAGGTTACTCTTTGTTCAGACCAATCCAACAGGTGCGGCAGACATCAGCCAGATACCAATTTATCTATTTGAGATTCTGAAAGCAATATTTCTTGTCGACCTCTTTACCATATTTGGTCTTATCAGATCAATAGAAAAAAATCAGCAACAGGTTTCGCTGGTTTTCGAATATATCGGTGGGATCGACATGGCGATTTCAGTAGCCTCACTGAGAACTGGTGCTGATAAAGTGTGTAAACCTTCTTTCTTAGCGCCGGAAAATAAATTTTCAATAAAGGATGCCGTCCATCCATTAGTTCAAGGATGTGTACCCAATTCGCTGGATGTTTCAGGTAAGGGAATACTGATAACAGGCTCTAATATGTCGGGAAAAACAACTTTTTTAAGGGCAATTGCTATCAATTCATTGCTGGCTCAGACCATCTATACCTGTTATGCCAACAGTTACAGTGCTCCCTTCTTAAGGCTGTTTTCTTCCATAAGAATCGATGACGATATCTTCGAGGGTAAAAGTTATTATCTTCAGGAGGTTAATGTAATGAAGGAACTCATCGATAACGCAACAAGCGGTTACCTGAATATATTTTTAATCGATGAAATCTTCAAAGGCACTAATACATCAGAAAGAATTTCCTCCGCGAAGGCGATCTTGTCTTACCTTAGAAATTCGGGCAATCTTGTATTTGTTTCAACCCACGATGTAGAACTGTCCGGACTTCTGGGTGAAGAATTCGATCTATATCATTTTACCGAAACAATCTTGAATAATCAAATGAACTTTGATCATAGGCTAAAGGAAGGGCCATTACGAACAAGGAATGCCATTAAAATCCTTGCAATGTCCGGATATCCAAACGAAATCATTAAAGAGGCATCTGATCTCGCCGAAGATTTTAACAACAAGAACCCTATTGATATTCCAAAATAACCTGTTCGTGTAGAAAAAGAGGCTATCCGTAACGGCAATTATCTATTGCTGAACGGATTATTACATTTGTGTCTGAACTGACGCTATATGTACAACTGCATTATCGTAGATGATGAACTACATTCAATTGATGGCCTTACCGGATATATCGATAAAATCCCGGAACTTAACCTGATAAATACCTTTACAGATCCTACAAAGGCACTTTTGGAAATCCAGGACATGCCAGTGTTAGACCTGATACTATTGGATATTGATATGCCGGGGATGTCCGGTCTTGAACTCGCTGTAGAGATCAGAAAAAACACCAAAAAACTTGTTTTCACAACTGCTCATTCAAAATATGGCTACGATGCTTTTGAAGCTGATGCAGATGCTTTTTTATTAAAGCCCTATTCGGTTGGCAAGTTTATAAGCACCTTTCAAAAACTCTTCCCTAGCCGTGAAAGAACAACTGAACTTCAGACAGAGGAAGATTTTGTTTTTGTAAAAAGCAAGGATGACCACAGACTTGTCAGGATAAATGTCTGTGAGATTATTGCTATTGAGAGTAAATTGAACTACATTCAGTTGCACACAACCTCTGCCAGTATCATGACCTACATGTCCCTTACAGAATTTTCTCAGAAAATGAGAAACAGAAAGGGGCTTTTACAGTTTCAACGAAGTTTCATCATAGCTCAGGAATATATTGAGTATATTGATGGGAACATGATCAAAATGGTCAACGGTATTAGAATCTCTATAGGAGATCACTATCGAAAAAGTTTTGATGAATTCATCAATACGAATCTGATGAAACCAAAACGCAGAACTCCATAAAGGTATATATCAGAGCACACCAGTAAGGGTCAATGAGATCGTGGCAATCGTAGGTTCTGTTTCATATTTTTTGTCCCCCCCTTTTATTGAATTGAAGAAAAATATCCTGCGGCGGACAAGTTTAACGGAATTAGCTTTCATATTTTTTTTTAATGAAACTATCCATTATCCATAATTTAATGAAACAGGTTATATAGGAAGCATAATATTGTATACATAAAATGAATATTACATGATTAACACTGGATTACTTTGGGTCAGAACAAAATGGATACATATCGTAATATGGACCTTATTTGTTCTCTACGAAACCGTGGTAGTTGGTCTGGTATTTGGAATATATGGTAGGCCACTCACCTATACCGTCCACTATCTCACTATAATCTGCTATTTCTATGTCATTGCAGAAGTAGGACTTCCATGGTGTCTTAGGGGAAAACGGCTGCTACCTGTCAAAATCGTTGTTTTTTTTTTCCTGGCCATAGGCACATATATATACCTGAATTTTTTGACTGATAACCTGCTGATCCGTCTCCACTACATCACCCATATCAAAAGTGTCGAACTCGATGAAAAATTTATTCTTAAAGAACTTTACCGCTGTATATATTTCACGGCATTTTCGACAGCATACTATTTCCTGATGAAATATATCAGGGAAAAAAGAAAAAGTACTCTGTTAGAGGAATTGCGTCTGAATAATATCATTAAAGAGGAGCAGATGGGCAGAATTCTCTCTATTGCCCAGAATGACTATTTAAAAGCACAGATCAACCCACATTTCCTATTCAACACCCTAGATTTCGTATACCATAGTGTTCTTGAGTGCAACGGTGTGGCGGCAGAAGTAATAATTTCCCTTTCAGATATGATGCGATATGCAATTGCATCATCAGATAGTAAAGAATACATCTTATTGGGAGATGAAATTTCACAGATTGAAAAACTAATAAATATCTATCGGTTGAGGTCATCTGATAAGTTGAATATCAGAACACGGTTTGACAGAGACGCAATGGAACTCAGATTTTTGCCACTGATACTCCTTACAATGGTTGAAAATATCTTTAAGCACGGAAACAGCTACGATGAAAACTTCCCCGCACGTATATCCGTTTTATGTACCGATGGGATCCTAACTATAGAAACCTTAAACAAGATAGGGCAAAATAAAGGAGAAAACAATGGCAATAACGGACTCAACAATATAGTGAAGCGCCTAGAGTTTGCATTTGGCAATCAGGTATCATTCAATCATGGCCTGGAAAATAACTTCAACTTCTATAGGGTTTCGATAAAAATTCCCATTTCTATTTTACCAGAATAATAGCATTTAATTTGAAAACGCAAACCTTGATATCTAAAAACCCATTTGATCTGGGTCTTGGCACCGAATTGTGCAAAGCGCTCATTGATGAGCTCTGGGCTAGTCCGAAACCCTCAGGTGATGTCGTAGCCGTTTTCCCTACTATTTTTGGGCAACATTATATAGATGACATCATCTTCCTTGTCCAAGGTCGGGAATGGTGAACGCTCACTATTGGCAAAGGCAAAAAAATATTGGAAACAAAAATTATGCAAATTAACTCACTCAAAATTTCACTCCTGTTTCTATTGTTTTTCTGTGGAATGCTTTCAAGGGCACAGGAAAATGTTAAAATAAATATTTGTAATACAAGTACAGAGATTCCATTCGGTAATCGCCTGGTAAATTCTACTTAAGATTTATTTTGTTAGGCTTTTATCCAAAATCGTTACTTAAGAGTTTTTGAGAAACTTCTTTGTTTCAATGTGTATCAAGATAAAATTTGTACGCAGTTAATAGCAAAGTTTACACAGTAAATTAGTTGGCTGAAATAAAGAATTGAAACAATTTGGTTAGTAGGTTTTGTGAACCCAATAAATCGTCGGTGAAAGGCCAAATCGGGATATTGACTGCCGCCTTGATTGAGTTAAGTCCGGGGCACTTTTTTAAACCTGTGTTGTCTAAAAGCTAATTCTTTTCCATTTTGTAGGTTTCAACTTCACCAGTAATTTCATTTAGCAAATCACTGGTTAGTATAAATTTATTATTACTTTTTGTAATGGTAAATCTGGATTTTTTTTGATTTTTTTCATATAAAATGATTTTGTTTGGGCTGCTATTTAAAACCAGTAATTGTTTATTTAAGACCTCATTATAGCCCTCTAATTGAAATGTTGCGCTGTTTCCTTTGATCGTGATCACAATCATTGCATATGCACGTGGGTCTGCAGACTCTTCCCTGATCCGAAGGAAATTGCATTTATACTTGCCTGCCCAAATATTATTTACTTTGCTATTATCTAAATCAAATTGCCATTTTTTTAAAATTTCATCTTTTTTTATAAATAAAACTGAATACCCATTTGTAGTATCTAATATTTTAACCCTATGATTTTCAGGCTTGTAATAAGTGAACACAAACAAATCCAAAATCTTATACAACTCTTTATCCTCATTTGAAACTAGCTTTTCTATACTGAATGAATAGCGTTCCGTATCATTTTTTTTATAAATCGAATATGTTAAGCTATCCTTATCATTGATTTTTTTTGAGGTCATAAAAGTATAAGTGTTGAGCTCGTCGCCTGAATAAAATTCTTTTCCAATATAGAGCTCATCTTTGCTACTCCTATCACTAGTTGTCATATCTGGGGTGATTTCCCTGGAATTTGTTTTCTTTGCATTTTGTGCTTTACTATTGATGACGATAAGGATTACAAAAATCATCGTCAGTTTCAATATAGTTTTCATGGCTATTCTGCTTTTTAGGATTCTATTTAGACAACACTATCCCACAGTTTGTTTTTTGGAATACAAATGACTTCGGTTTTACTGCCCTTATCAACAGAGTTTTACAGCTTCGACCACAACAGGTTTAAACTAAGCGGTGATGTACTATCGATTCTTTGCCTGATACTGATCATACAAGGCAACGCATTTTTGCTCATAGTCAAAATTAATATCATCACTAAAGGTCTGCAGGTAGGTTTTAGGAAAAACCATCTCTCTTTGGATCACAGGCAATTCGACCACCTTTTTATTACGCACCACCCTAAAATGAGCAGTATATTTATTGGTCAACAGGTTTACGCTCGATGTTCCGCCGTTTTCTCCTGAATAGGTACCACTCACCTCATAATCCGTCCGTTTCATCTTTACCAGCTGCATTTTTTTCTCTTTCTTGTTGTAAACAAAGGTGCTTATAAAGCCCGATCGGCCGTAATCGTTCCAAAATTCGAACCCGTCTTTAAGGGCAACGAGGGTATTTCCAAAATTGAGTTTCCAGATTCTCTGGCTTTCTATTTTATTGAATTTCTGACTGGAAAGTTTACATACTAATGTTTTGTTGTCGCTGTTAATGTAAACGGTATCTTTTTTGAGGTCGTGGTCAAAATCTTTTATCAATCTTCTTGTACTCTGCCCTAGTGCGGCTGTTGAAAGAATTGTCAGAAACAAAACTGTAGTGGAACGAATTGTGGCTTTATTCATGGGTTGGTTCGCTAATTGATCATCGTTTGGGTTATCCTGTTTTTAAAACATCAAATTCGGATAAATGTTAGTATAAATTAGCTAATTTCTTTCAAGAAAGGCATTAATTTTGATTCAAGAGATTCCATCTTAATAGAATCGCCTTAGGAAGCATAAATAAAACCAAATCTAATCCCTATTTTTGAGCAATGCGTTTTTATTAAGGCACATTCATACTGTTCAAATCAATGATTATCAGAAGACCTTTTCCGATCCCCCATACATTATTAATTTTCTTTACACTGCTTTTTGCGGGTAACTTATTTGCCCAGAAAAACAGCCAGGCTGTTAAGGGCCAGGATGTATCGATACTTGCAGACTCGGCAACGTTGACCAAAGGCGATTACCTTGCCCATCTGGAAAAAGTATTCGAAACAGTAAACAAAGTACCCGTTACCGTGGCTTCTTTTAAGAAATTAAAACCTATAGGAGCACATTTAACTCAGGATGAAGCTGCACTGGCCCTGCTTAAAAGCCGTTTGACTCAGAGTGACCGCAATTTGAACCTGCAAAACCTGCAAATGGACCAGACCTTACTCGAAGAACTTCGGAGTAACAACAAGGACTGTCTTGCTGATCTCGATGAATATGAAAAGGACCTGCGGGCACTTAAAACCGAAATCCTTAACCTACGCAAAGATACCGTGCTGATTAAATTATTTACCTCGCCCACGGTGCGTATCCTGTTCAAGGATCAGTTTGCCGAACTGGGAAAAAAAAGGGTGGTAATGGACAGCCTGCTTAAAAATACGACCTTAACGATTAACAATTTTCAGGCGCGGACTTCAGCCAACCTGATCAATATTAAGGAACTGATGTATCTTACCGATAGTCAATTGGAGATGGTTAGCATCAAGGCTTTTGGCAAGGAACGCCGTTACCTCTGGGAACCGGTAAACAAACCGGCCAACAAAAGCATGGGTTTCCGAAAGTTTATTAAAGGCGAACAGGAAATATCAGGCTATTATTTTGTTTACACCCGCAGCAGCCGGGTTCTTTTACTTTTTACCTGCGCCGTATTTTTCTTCTGGGTATTTTTCAACTTCAGGAGCGTGAAACAGCGTGGCCGCTTAGAAACCCTAGACGGCTTTTCGCTGATCAGTCCCCACCCCTACCTGATTACTTTTATAACCCTCTTTACCCTTGCCCCAATCTTCGACCTCAGGGCCCCGGCACTTTATATAGAAGCGGTAGAGGTGATACTGGCTATATTGCTTACTGCCTTTTTCCGAAAAAGGCTAGGAAAGAGGTTATTTTATTATTGGTGCATTTTTGTGGTACTGCTGCTGGCCCCGGTTTTTCTCCGCCTTTTGGGCATGCCGCCGAGATACCAGCGCTGGCTTCTGCTTTTCTTAACCGTGAGTTCGGTAGCCTACGGTGTTATGGTCTGGAAAATGCTGGATGAAAAAACAAAAAGATACCGGATGATTCTTTTCACCGGATTTATCTACACAGGATTTGCCGTTATCGCTACATTTTGCAATCTCTTTGGCCGCTTTACCCTTACGCAGATTTTCTATTCTACCGGGGTAAGCTCTTTGTTAAATGCGATTTCATTGACCATCCTGGCCAAAGTGCTGGTTGAGGCTTTTTTACTGCAAATGAAAAGCAGCAGGATCCGCAAAGGCTTTCCCGAATATTTTGACTGGCAACCCGTGGTTGCGGGATTGAAAAAGCTTACCGGTATCGGTGCAACCATTATCTGGTTTGTGATATTTACCACCAACCTGAATATTTTTAACGGGCTTTATGAATCGGTGATGGAAATCCTGACCGAAAAAAGAGTTATCGGCAGTTTCTCTTTCACTTTCGGTGGGGTGGTGCTCTTTCTGGGCATTATCTGGATTGCCAATTTCTTGCAGAAATATATTGCCTATTTCTTCGGAGATACCGGAGATGACAGCTTTGATGATAATAAAGGAGAACGTTCGAAACTCCTGGTTACCCGTTTGGTGCTGCTGATCGGTGGCTTTTTGATCGCTGTTGCGGCATCAGGCCTTCCCATCGATAAAATCACCGTTATACTGGGCGCTTTGGGTGTGGGTATCGGGCTGGGACTGCAGAATATCGTGAGCAATTTTGTTTCGGGCATCATCCTCATTTTTGATAAAACAATCCGTATAGGTGACATCGTTGAACTGAGCGATAAAAAAGGGAGGGTAAAAGAAATCGGCGTGCGTGCCAGTACGCTGCTTAGCGATGAGGGGGCAGAAATCATCATTCCAAATGGTGCCATCCTATCCAACAATATTATCAACTGGACGCTGAGCAATAACCAGATGCGCGTAAACATTTCCATATCGATTGCCAAGCCATTTAACACCACTGATGTAGTCAACCTGATCCGGGAAATTATAGGCGAAAACACCAATGTGTTTATCAGCAAAGAACCAGTGATCATGATCAGTCCGGTGAGCAAACTCAACAGCAAAATCAACATTTATTTCTGGTGTAAGGATATTTCAAAGGCTGATGTGACCAAAAGCATGATCAATGCACAGATTTTTGAAGCCTTCGAACAAAAAGGAATTGAAATTTTATAACAATTGACCACATGAATACTTTTTTCCTTTCCGAATTACATATCTATCCCATTAAATCCTTGGGCGGCATTAGTCTCAAAAAAGCCCAATTAGAAGAAAAAGGCCTGCAATACGACAGGAGGTGGATGCTTGTTGATGAGGAAGGAATGTTTATCACACAAAGAAAATATTTTGAACTGGCCTTGCTTGCGGTGAATATCAATGATGGCAGGCTGATCATATCACATAAAACAAATACCAGCCAAAGCATATCTTTTGATCTGCAGGAAGATAATGGTATACACATACCCGTGGTAATCTGGAATGATGCGGCTGTAGGTATTGAAGTAAATCGCGAGGTAAGCAGCTGGTTTTCCGATTTCCTGAAGTTTAGCGTAAAACTGGTAAAAATGCCGGTATCGGAGAAGAGGATGGTTGATCCTAAGTATGCATCGAATAACGAAGTGGTGAGTTTTGCCGATGGCTATCCCTGCCTGCTCATTGGTCAGTCTTCTTTGGATGGACTAAACGAAAAACTCGAAAATCCGATAAAGATGGACCGTTTCCGTCCCAACTTTGTGTTTACAGGCGGAGAGCCACATATTGAAGATCGTTTTGAAGCTTTCTATATCGGCGAAACTTTATTTTCGGTGGCAAAACCTTGTGCAAGATGTGTACTCATTACCATCGATCAGCAAACAGGTGAAAAAGGACAGGAACCATTGCGTACATTGGCCAGTTACCGCACAGCCAATAAAAAAATCCTCTTTGGACAGAATTTACTTCATCAGAAAGCTGGGGTAATTAATGTGGGTGATGAACTTAAGGTAGTGAGATGGAAGATGTAAAATGGAAAACGGGAGATGGAACTGATATTTCGATAAAAACCCATAACTAACTTAACTTCTTAATGGTAAAAAATCTTAAAACTTTAATTATTCAATATTCTCTGATCAACTAAGATCAGCTAAGCCAAGGCCATGAACCAAAAGCGCCTAGTGCGCAAACTTTTCATAACATTTAACGTTTAAAAACTAATTCCTACTTAAATATGGGAAACTAAAATAATTTACAAATCCACTGAATGAAAGAAGCAATGATTGAACCTGCAGGCAAAAAAGATTATGACCAACTGATTGCAGTTTGGGAAAGTTCTGTTAGGGCAACACACGATTTTCTTTCGGAAACTGACATTATCACCTATCGTTCACTGATTTTAACTGAATATTTTGATCAGGTACAACTGTACTGCATTAAAGTTGAAGAAGAGATCATGGGTTTTATAGGTTTACATGGGGAATTTATTCAGATGCTTTTTATCCACCCCGATGCCAGGGGAAAGGGACTCGGCAAAACATTGATTGATTTTGCGAAAAAAGAATATGGTGCCAACACGGTCGATGTAAATGAGCAGAATGACCAGGCGGTAGGCTTTTATGAAAAACTCGGTTTTGTAACCATCGAACGGAGTGAGCTGGATGGAGCAGGAAAACCCTTCCCTATACTTTCGATGGCATTGCAAACGTAAAAACCACAAACGTTATAGCTACTTTTATCTGAAACATGGCCGAAAATATCACTGGAAAACTCTTAATGGCCATTGCAATTGGCGCTGCATTTGGACTGTTTTATACGCTTTTGCTCAACATGCATGGTTTTACTAAAATCAAGTACAAACATGTAGCGCTTAGCATTGGGACAGTTATTTTTCTCCTTGGGCTGTACAGCTTCGAGGCAGCGGGCATTGCCTGTTTTATTATCGGCATTGGAGTTTTTGTTCTTGCCATTGCCCTGATGGCAAGAGGCACAGCGGATTCACTTAAAGCGCTCTCTGCTAAATTCTCAGCAGGAAACAAACCACAGCATACCGAAAGCCAGCAATTAAACCGATCTGGTTTAAGCAATTATGCTGGGGTTATATTTCATCTTGTGGTTGTTGTACTCATCTCGTTATCAATATTTACCTATTCGAACCAGACAGTACTTAATCAGGAAAAAATGGACAGGTTAATCAGTGATGCGATTTTTCAGTTTATGAGCACCATTATGCTTATATTGTTAGGCATGTTTAACCCTTTCGTGCTTCCTTCTGAAAAGTTATTGGGAATTGCTGACCGTATCGACAGCCTTAAACACCCTCAATTATACCGCCTGCTTTCGGGCAAAAAAACCTGGATGATCTTTAAAACCCTCATTTGCCTGGGCATTATTGCTTATTTTGCATCCAAAGGATATTTTAACTTGCTGGCCTGGGATAGTACCACACCTTACATGAACATTTATGTACTGGTTATCGGCTTTTTCATTATGGTCAATCTGGCACAGATGATCCGGAATCCGGAATATTTCTTTCAGAAAAACCTTTTCAGGATCACGATGTTGCTGCGATCGGCCTTTATCAGTATCTTTTTAAGTGCAATACTGGTTTTCTCCACCCTGTTTATTTCTTCTATTTTGGGTGTTGATATCAATAGACTAAAGGTGAGTTCGGAGGCAATCATTTTCCTCGGGTTTAATATTATAATGTGTTACAACGAGTATAGGCTGGCGAGGACATAGTGGTGAAAGCATTAACTTGTTTCATCACAATAAGCAAGAAATCACTCGTTAGTGTGAAAATTTAGGGGCTCAGCTTTAATCGGAATCAAATTATCCCCACAGATACTGCGATCTGAGGGCACATTAATCAATACTTTAATCCAAAAGAAGAAAAATCAGCATCCTGACTAACGCTTCCATTAAAATGAAGACCAATACGCGGACTTCTATCCCATTGTGGTAAAAAGTTGACTGTAATTTTTTCTTTAGTCGGCATATTTTGCCATTCCTGGTTTCCCTGCTTAAAAAATACCATTAGGCTTAAATCATCAGCGGTTTTCATTTTAAGCTCAACCGGAACTTTTGCTGATATTTTCACCCTTGAAAGTATTGTTCTGGTTTTATTTTCTACCTTCCAAAATTCTATTTCATTTCCAGATACGCCGATACCTACAGCCGAGCCTGCATCCCCATAATACACTAGACCTTTTAGCGCGTTATTGGTATTTATTATGGTTGTTGTTGCTTCAAAAATTCCGGAAAATGGCCTTACGGTCAAAGCTATACCTGAAAGATTATTTTTACTGATATTCCCGGATAAATGAAGCTGCCCGTTTTGTTGCAAAATTTTGGGAGTGGAGTTTCTAAAATCCCACTGCCACCTTTTATCGATTTCAGGTTTGGTAAAGTTCAATTTCAAATCCCGGTTAAGGGTTGGTCCTGATTGTTCTTTCAAAACCGGCCATGCATTTTTCTCTGACCAGCTCAATTCAGCTAACATGCCTTGTCTTCCTGAGAAAACATTGGTTTTTTTATTGTAGGCATGGTAGAGGTAATAATCTTTTCCATCTGCGGCTTTCACAAATGTGCCGTGCCCTGAACATTTCCAGTATTCATTTTCCATTAACAGTGGGTTGGCAACATAAAGCTCGTAAGGTCCGGCAAAAGATTTTGATCTGGCCACTCTTACATTATAATCACACTGCGCACCGCAACAGTTTCCAGCCGAATAAAACAGATAATAATAACCCTCTTTTTTCAGGATGCTCTGCCCTTCTAAACCAATCTTTTGATCGTCTTTAAGTAAAGAGAAAGGCTCCCCCTCTACTTTAAGTCCGTTTTTAGTTAGCTTATAGGCCAAAATTTCAATAGGGCGTTTATCCAAACCATAAGCTTTAAAGGTAATGTAACGCGTGTTGCCTTCGGGGTAAACAAAAGCATCAATCGCTTCTTTTCCATAATCGATAATAATACCCTGATCAACAAAACCTTTATCTGGATATTTTGAGGTGGCCACCCCAATGCAAGAAACATTGTCCTTTTTCCTTCTCGCGGTGTAATAAATGAAATAAGTTTTATCATGATAATCATACTCAGGTGCCCAGAAAGAGCCCGAAGTCCATGCTGGTGCCTTGTCAAAAACATAACCTGTCTGTTTCCAGTTCAGCAGATCTTTTGAGCTATATATCGGGAAATGAGGTGCCCACTCCGAAGAGGTACCCACAGCATAATACTGGTTATTGGTCCGGATAACAGATGGATCGGCAAAATCTCCGGCAATTACAGGCTCTATGACGGTTTGTGCCGGCAAAACATTCGTAATCAAGAGCAATTTGGCGATTACCGCTAAGGCAGCATACCGTGAGAATTTGATTTTTTTCCTCATCATTATCATGTTTTGAGTCTATAAATTAATCGTCATTGCTAGGCACAGCCTGCGCATTATAATTGCCCGGTCAGCTGAAAAAGCCTTCTCAGCAATGACGACTTATCTTTATTATTTTTATTTCTGCACCGGCACGTTAATCTGATATAATTTATCGTGTAAGGATTTCATCTGTTGTTCCGAGAATTTGATATCTTTCCTATCGTAGGTCATTAATCCGTTGGTTTCTACCTCCACATCAGTAGTTTGCGTGTAAACGCCGGCCGAAAGTCCTATTGGGATCAATTGTTCTAAACGTTTGGCAAATTCTGCGTATTTGTTAAATAAATCAGTTTTGTTTTTGAAACTTTGATAACCCCAGTTATTTTTCTGTTGCCACACATGCCCATCGATAGGAAGACCAAGACCGCCAAACTCACCTAACACCAACGCATATTCTTTTCCAAAATAATCGGGACTTGGCATTGCAGGATGCGGATAGTTGTGCAGATCGATAATATCACCTACCGGATGGAAATTACCCCCACTGGCTGTATTTACTAATCTGGAAGGATCTTTCTCCTTGGTCCATTTGGCAATTTCTACAGTTTTAAACTGCCCCCAGGCTTCATTAAAAGGTGTCCACACCACGATAGAAGGTACGTTATAAAGTGCATCGATAATGGCGTTCCATTCTTTTTTGTAATAGCCTTCTGATTCGGCGGTTCTGTTTTTATCCGACCCATGGTCTAAAATACCCGGACGGTTTTCCCAGCCATTGCCCAGATCGCCGCTCGGCATATCCTGCCAAACCAGCATTCCGGCTTTATCGCAATGGTAATACCAACGGGCCGGCTCTACTTTAATGTGTTTCCTGATCATGTTGAAGCCCATTTCTTTTGTTTTATCCACATCGAATTTCAAAGCAGCATCGGTCGGTGCGGTGTACAGGCCATCCGGCCACCATCCCTGATCAAGGGGACCGTACTGAAAAACAAATTCGTTGTTCAATAACATGCGCTGAATGCCGTTCTGGTCTTTACCAATCGAGCTTTTACGCATGGCGAAATAGCTTTTCACCTCATCAACCTTTTTGTTTTTAGCAAGCAACTCTACTTTCAAATCGTATAAAAACGGACTTTTAGGACTCCATAACTTTGGATTGGCAATTTTTAAGGTAATCGCACCACTGCCATCACCGGTTTGTTCGGCAACTTTTGTAGTTCCATCCCAGGCCGAAACTTTTACCTGATCGCCTGAAGCTGCTCCCGTTAAAACTGGCGTAACAGCCAAAGATTGCTGATCGATGTCAGGTGTTATCTTAATGTGATCGATGTGTGATTTATTTACCGCCTCGATCCATACCGTTTGCCAGATACCCGTTACCGGAGTGTACCAGATGCCTTCAGGTTTTTTTACCTGTTTACCCCTTGGTTGAGGTCCTTCATCAGTAGGGTCCCAAACTTTTACAGTTAAGGTCTGGTTGCCGCTTTTATTTAGAAATGGGGTGATGTTAAAACTAAAAGGATCAAAACCACCTTCATGTTTCCCAACCTCTTTGCCGTTGATGCTAACCGTCGATCTCCAGTCGACAGCGCCGAAATGAAGCAAAATTTCTTTGCCTTTCATATTCGAAGGCACCGTAAATACGGTTTTATACCACAACAGGCTATCTTTACCAACCGTTTTGCCAACGCCAGAGAGTGATGATTCTACAGCAAATGGTACAAGTATTTTACCCTGATTAATGGCCGGACGCTGCGATTTTTCAGAAATGGCATAATCCCAAAGACCATTCAGGTTTTTCCAGTTACCGGTACGTTCAAGCTGTGGGCGGGGATACTCTGGCAATACACTTTTAGGGTTAACATCCAGCGCCCATGGTGAAGAGATTTTCCCTTTCACCATCTTCCACTGTTTGTCTTGCTGCTGTGCGGATAGGGAAAGTGAGAGCCCCAGCAGCGATAAGAAAATAGATACTTTTTTATTCATTGGTTTAAAATTTGAGTGTTGAGGTTGGGTTTGTCAATGTTGTTAATTTAAGCAGAGAATAGTTTCCTGAGGATTTATTTGTTTCGTAAAATCAATATAAATCACATTTTTTGAATTGATAGGCTGCGAAGAGTCGTCATTCCCAACCCGATAGCTATCGGGTCGATTGGGAATCTTAATGCATTAAGCTTTAAGATTCCCGCCTACGCGGGAATGACGCTCCGTTCATACTGACAATAATTTATTTGTTGTTGAGTTTTTTGATCAGGTTAACTTCGTCCTGACGGTACGGCGTACCATCGGGCTGAAAAATTTCATGGAACCATTCGATCGGCTCAGATCCGTCGGCAAGTGGGGTATCCCATGCATACTTGGTATTGGTTTTACCCGCAGCAAAACCCCAGTTAATGGCGCCAACGTTTTCATTTTTAAGCATTGGGAGGATATTGGAAAAACGGCTGTTGCGTGATCGTGCCATATATTCGGTACAGATCAATGGTCTGCCGCTGGCCTTTAGCAGGTCGATGGTACGCTGATGCCACTCTGGCGCCTCATAATTGTGATAGGTTACAATATCCGAGTTGGCAACTTGTATGGCATTGAGTTTTTCAAATCCCCAGCTCCATAAGCCAATTGAAATCGGTTGATCGGGATTAACCGTGCGAGCCCAACTGATGGTTTTGTTTAACAAAGGAATAGTTGCTTCTAGTTTGCCACTGTTTCCAGGCTCGTTATATAAGTCCCAGAGCAAAATCCTTTTGTCATGCGCAAAATGGCTAAGCACATCTTTTACATACTTTTCCAGTTCAGGGAAATTTGCCTCTTCTTTGAAAGCCGGATCACCCGGATCCTGTAACCAGCCCGAATTGTGGATACCTGTTTTCGGTTCAGGTTGTTTGCCAATGGCAGAAGTTTTGTTCCAGCAATCATCAAAGAACACAAACATGGGCTTGATGCCGTGTTTTTGAGTAATGGTTAAAAACTGGTCCATGCGTTTTTTAAATCCTTCTGGATCCTGGCTCCAGGCTTTGCTGTATAAAAACACACGGAGGGTATTAAAACCTATACCCTCTGCCCAGCCCAGCTCTTTGTCGATCAGATCAGGGGAGAAGGTATCCGCCTGCCACATCTCCAACTGGTTGATGGCATTAGAGGGAATGTAATTTGCGCCAGTTAGCCATTTGTGCTCGCTATACCAGGCATTAGCTTTCTCTACAGACCATACCTTTGCAGATTCGGTGTTTTTCTTTGTTTTTTGTGCAAAGCCGGTGCTAATGCTTAGGCTCACTGCAGCAAGGAGAACATAGTTTTTTAGGTTCATATCGGTTATATCTGATTAGTTATTATCGTGGTTTGAAGGTATGGCTAAACTTTCGCCCGGTTTTACAGGGAAACCAAAATTCGGGGTGCCATCAGCATTCCAGGTAAATTTTTGTGCCCTTGGAGAACGGAAGCCACCACAGCCCTGCCCTGGTTTATCGTTGGCATGGTAGAGAATCCAGTCTTCTTTCCCATCAGGTGACTTAAAAAACGAATTGTGGCCCGGAGCATAAACGCCATCCTTTGGCGACTGTTGAAAAACAGGTTTATCAGTCTTCGTCCAGGATTTTGGATCTAGCAGGTTACTTTTTGCTGAAGCTGAAAGCATACCCAGCGCATAAAAATCAGTCCAGCAACCACTGGCCGAATAAATGATAAAAATTTTATCGCCATGCACCAAGAACTGTGGCCCCTCGTTTACATCAACGTGGGCGCCACCGCCCAGATCGCCTATTTTTTCCCAATCAAACTTTGGGGTAGAAATTTTAACCCGGTTTCCATCTACCGTCCATGGGTTTTTAAGTTTAGCGATAAAAATTTCCTGTTTACCGTTTTCATTTCCTTCCCATCCCGACCAGATCATGTACAGCTGGCCGTTGAAATCGATCACATCGCCATCTATAGCCCATTTATCTGTGGGATCGGCGATCTTTCCGTTAAATACCCACTCCCCCTTCATCGGGTCGGCGGAGGCATTCTCCAATACATACATGCGGTGGTTTTCATTTTTGCCATCATCAGCAGCAAAATAGGCATACCATTTCCCTCTCAAAAACATCACCTCTGGTGCCCATATTTCTTTACTGTACATCGTTCCGGCAGGCGCTTTCCAGATGGTTTTCCGCTGGGCATTTTTAAGGTCACTTAAAGTTTTGGTTTTCCACAGATCTACCCGGTTGCCCAGTGAATTGGTATAATAGTAATAACCATCCTTGTAATAACTATAAGGATCGGCACCGGATGGCAACAGGGGATTGGTAAATGTTTGTGCATTTAAGCCTCCCATCGCCAAAAAACACAGTGCGAAAAATAATTTTAGTTTCAATTTATTCATTTTTAAAGCTTTACACCTGCTATTTTTTCTCAGGCTGCTGCATTTTCTCGACCTTTAAAAAAAGTGATTTCTTTTCTGAAACCGGCCTTCTTTTGTTTCAATATTTCCACAAAAGCAATCAATTTATGCCCTGCATTAAAAAGCGAAAGCTTTTAGGGTCAATCTCCATCTGGTCAGTACCGTTTTTATCTTTTACAAAAGCAGCCTTTATAATAGCTGTAGCCCTTGGCGATACTTTTTGATTGTTATGATGGGTGTGAAATACATACTGCAACCCCCCTTTTTCATCGGTAAAAAAATCTCCGTGACCAGTCCCATTGAATTTCAACAACTTTCTGTTAATGATCGGATTTCCTGCATATTTCTTCCATGGCCCCATTGGTGAACCTGAAGTGACATAACCTACAGCATAATCGGGATTTCTAAAATCATTTGCTGAATAAAAAAGGTAATAGAGCTGATCTTTTTTGAGTACCGTAGGACCTTCGGTTACCGGCCAATCGGTTTTTGCAGTATTTTCCCAAAATTCGGTTCCAGATAAACATTCCTTTGCTGTGTTTGGGATGACATCCGAAAAATCGGCCTTTAGTTCGGACACATATATGCGGTTACCTCTATCGAGTTTTACATGATAAAGGTAATTCTTGCCATCAGTATCGGTAAATACAAAGGGATCGATCTGTTTTCCAGCTCCAGAAATGGCTTTTAGTGTTTCCTGTTTAAATGGACCTAAAGGACTTTTGCTCTGAGCAATGGCAATCTGCTCATCAGCGGTGTATGCCATATAATAAGTATTATCCCTTTTAAATACCTGCGGTGCCCAAAACCCCTTATTACCGAAGACATCACCCTTTTTTAACGCAAATCCATTATTTTCCGACTTTTTGTTCCAGGTTTTAAGGTCTTTTGAAACATAAACCAAAAAACCCTGATCGCTACTGGTACCATACAAATAATAGTTGCCATTATCTGCAAAAATGGTCGGATCGGCTAGATAAAGGGTATCGTTCAGCGGTTTTGCAAGTAGTTGTTTGCTAACCGAACAGAGTGAAAAGCATAAAAAAAGGGCATAAATATATTTCATTTAGTAATGTTTAACTAAAGGTAAGATATTGATTATTAACAATATTTAGATTGATCGTCATTCCCAACTTGATTGGGAATCTTAAAGCATGACGATTAATCACATCAGCATTAAGATTCCCGCCTGCGCGGGAATGACGAAAATTTAAAAGAATTAAAAGCCTATTTTAGTTACCGGGGTAAAAATCAAATCATCAACACCTGCAATTTTAACGCCTATCCTGGCAAAAACATAATTTTGAGCAGGTGTAATGCCTGGGATCGTCACACTCATGTTCAGGTTATTGAGATCGGCGATAGCTGCACCACTAATCTGCTGGGTAGCGATATTATTGCTACCATCCACAAACTGTGTTTTATTAATGTACAGCGATACATTTTCTATATCCTTGCCATCGGCATTGGTAATGATTTTCTCAAGTTTACAAAAAGCATTTATTTTACCTGCAGCAGCGGTAAGTGTGGCTCCGCGGATCATGTAGTAAGGCATTACCTCAATATCCATGGTTTTACTGCCGTTAATATTTACTGCAATGCTATCCTGTCTTCCGGCAGCGTTCCTTTTCCATAAAAATGGCCCCTGGTTTGGCGAAAAAACCAATTTATAATCTCCATTGAATAATTTGGCAGAATAGGTTCCATCCTGGCTCACATTAACATTCAGCGCAGAATAGTTACCAAAACCTGACTGCCAGAGTTCAAAATTAACCTGACCGTACTGCACACTGATCGGTTCTCCTTTATAAACGATCCGTCCGGTAAAATCGGCTTCGGGTGCATCGTAGTTATCTTTTTTACATGAAGCAAAAAGTACGGCAATAAGTGCCCCTATCATGAAATAAAATCTAATTTTCATATCTATATCTGCTTATTGGTTAGGGTTTCTTACAATTTTAGGGTTTCCGTTAAGTACATCCTGCCCTATTGAAGAATAGTAGTTTCCGATACGGAAACGATGTGCAGCGGTTACACGGCTTGGTTTGATCACTTTAAAAATATATTTCAAATGGTTAGCATTGCCAGGGTTATAATATTTGTATGGCCACAATCCAAATACCTGCGTACTGGTGCGCGTTGCGCTGCCAATATTGTTTGCATTAATGAAATCGGCTGCCGACATGTTATTACCGTTCCAAACTTTATCAGCCAGTCTCCAGCGTTTCATGTCCCAAAATTCATGTCCTTCGAAAGCTAATTCTACTTTCCGCTCGTGTACAATACGGTCGAAAGTGATCTGCGCCGGAGTTAAAGCAACAGTTAATCCTGCACGGTCTCTTACTTGTTTAATGTAGTTAGCTGCTGTAGCCGGATCACCCAGTTCAAAAGCTGCTTCGGCTGCATTTAACAACACTTCGGCATAACGGTAGCGGATCCACCAAACATCACTCCGGGTACCAATCTGTCCTGAACCCGTTGCCGGATCTAAATATTTACGAACATAAAAACCTGACTGTGCACTGAATTCGAGTCCATCTACAGGGCCATCTGCACCAACCACCTGTACCGAACCTGCATTGCCCGGAAGCACATTTGTTTTGGTCTGTCCAAAATTATCGCCTGTTACGATAGAACCATCGGCCAATTGGTAGCCAGCCCAGATATCAACAGTTTTGCCTTTAAACTGCGTTCCCGGTAGAATTACCGTTCCTGCCAGGCGTGCATCACGACCTGCAAAAATATCGGTGATCCCGCTGTAATAAACCGGGTTACCACTTCCATCAACCGAGGCCATAGATGCATAAGTATTATCCAGTTTTTCAAAAGACTGAACCAAATTCAAGGATGGGTTTAAACGCCCACCCTGTGCTTCTTCGGCAGAAGAACGAGGCTGGTTATCGATGGTAAAACCGTGAACCTTATTGGTTTTCAATTTAAAATCTTTTGCAAAAATCACTTCCGGATTACTGCCTTTATCGGTAAAAAGTGCGGCAAAATTATCAGATAGATTAGGGTTCTTTTTGTACAGCGAATATTTGCCACCATCGATAATCTCTTTTGCCGCAGCTAATGATTTGGTGAAATAAGCATTGGCTAGCCCAGATGATATACCCACTTCTCCACCTGGCAAGGTTAACTGCGAGTTGCTGTATTTGGCGATTGAACCCGCATACAATGCTGCTCTTGATTCCATGGCAAGTGCCGCAGCTTTTGTAGCCCTGCTCTGTACGGTCGGATTATCAGGCAGTATGGTTTTTACCGCTTCAAGTTCAGAAATTACGAAATCATAAATTTCGGTTTCCTTTGCCCTTGGAAACTGAAGGTAGCTCGGGTCTCCGCTATAATCGTACTCTAATACGGTTGTGATCAGCGGCACACCGCCCATTCTTTTAACCATTTCAAAGTATACCCCAGCCCTGATAAAACGTGCTTCGGCAAGAAAACGGTCACGGTCTTCTGCTTTTAAAGCAGTAGATTCCTGCCCACGTTTGATAAACATATTCAGGTCGCGGATATAACCGTAAACACCCATGTCCCAATATCTCCAGGCATCATAACCATATTCTAAATTCTGGTGACGGAAATAATCGCCACCGGCGGAGGCAAAACCTTCGTCAAAATCAGCAAAAGTCCACCATGCCTCGATGGTCTGGTAATCCGGGTAACGGTCGTAAAGATCGCCAACAACGGTAAGCACCAGGTTTGGATCTTTCCATACCGCATCAATAGGCAGGGTATTGGTAGGTTGTTTATCTAAAAATTCTGAATCTTTTTTACACGACTGCGCAAAACTCAAAAAGGCAATGGCAGCAAATGCATATATAATTTTTTTCATCTGATTAGTCTTTTTCATGTTACAGCGTTAATTTAATACCGATATTAAAAAACTTGTTCTGGGGATACTGTAATCCATTATCATCTGCAATTTCAGGGTCTACACCATAATCTTTCAGGTTATCGATAGAAAACAGGTTATATCCGTTTACATAAACCCTGGCATTCTGTATCTTGATTTTTTCAGCCCATCTTTTGGGTATGGTATAACCAATTTCAAGCGTACGGGCACGCAGGTACCTAACATTGTGTAGCCAAAAAGTGGAGTTTTTGTTATAATTGCTGTGTCCGCCATCGTTAAAACGTAATGCAGGGTATTTGCCCGGTATCCAGGCGCTGTTCAGGTCGTATGGATTGGTACGGTGCCAGCTGTCATCAGCAAAACTCTGCAATAAAGCACCTGTATTCTGAAATGCCCAGCGCTGCTCCCAGTTTTGGTTCCACGAATACATCGCACCGCCTGAAAAATCGGCCGTAAAATCAAAGTTTTTATAAGAACCACCAATGGTAAAACCGAAGCCAATGTTAGGCTGACCTTGTGTGGTATATCCGATCGGTCTTTGATCCATGTCATTGATCAAACCGTCACCGTTCTGATCCTTATAAATTAAATCGCCAGGCAATAATGATCGATTTCCCTGCCCATCGATGTTTACTTTATAATTATTGATCTCATCTACGTTCTGAAACTGGCCGGTTACCTCGTATCCCCAGAAAATATCGGTGTAACGCTGGTTTTTGCTATTTCTATAATTGTCCCATGAGTTACCGTAACGCGGTTTATACTGATCTAAAAACTTCCTTCTACTGATAGAGATATTTCCTCCAACATTGTAATTAAATTCTCCGATTTTATCCCGGTAATTTAATGCAAATTCGGCCCCGAACTGCGCATCGCTTTCCAGATTTTCAGGACTTAAGCCATAGCCCAGTTCAATCGGAACCACCACATCGTTTTTAATTGCCGGCAATCCGGTACGTTTTCTATAAAAATAATCAGCTGTTCCTGAAAGCTTGCTGTTGAACATCACAAAGTCCAAACCGATATCAGTAATCTTGCTCTTAAACCAGGTGAGGTTATTGATAATCGGCCCCTTATCCCTGGACGTAGTAATATTCTTTCCATCCAAAATCACACTTCCCTGATTGTATCTATAGCCAGGAATATAAGCATAGGGATCGATGCCCACATCATCATCTCCAAGCTGTCCGTAGGAAGCACGGAGTTTTAAATCATTTAATATCTTGCTCTCACCTAAAAATGATTTTACGAACTCCTCCTGTGTTATTCTCCAACCAATGGATGCTGAAGGAAAATAGCCTACTCTCCTGTCGGGTGCAAACTTCCACGAGGCATCTCTACGGCCAGAAAGTTCCAGGTAATATTTATTGTCATAATTATAGTTTACCCTGGCGACGTAACCAATACGGGCTTCTTCTTCCTGGATATCAGCAAAATCCTGTCCATCCATATCTGCGAACTGCAAAACAGGCAGAATATTGGTCTGTGGTACGGCATGCTGGAAAGTATAGGTTCTAAAACGGTCTAAACGCTCCGCTACCAAAACGCCACCAACAGTGTGTTTACCAAAAGTACGGTTGTAGTTGGCCTGTAACTGATAAGTATTGGTGTATATTTTTTCGTTTCTGCGCTCCCTGTATGGGTTAGAACTTCCAACTTTTTCTTCGTAAACACCAGTTTCCGGATGATAAGTATATACATTGTAGGTATACTCGTGGCCGTTAATTACGTTATCGGCGATGTAATAAGAGTATAAACCTTTTATCTCCAAACCTTTTATAGGCGTATCATAACTTGCAGATAAATTGGTTTGTAAAACCCTCCAGTCAGATTTCCAGTAACCGGTTAAGGCCTTGCTCTGTACAGCAAACTGTTCGGTATTGTGCCCGATATCATTCGGGTAATTCGGATTACCATTGGCATAAGCCTGTTCGGTTGGCCTGTTTCTCAATAGCGCAAAACGGGCAGCAAAATAATCGTCACCACCAGGTACGCCCGGCTGATCGCGGCTTTCGATACGGCCGTTAATCAACATCCCCACTTTAAAACGGTCGGTTATTTTAGCTTCTATATTACTCTGGATATTGGTCCGGTTAAAATCGAATTCACGTGCCGTTCCATACACCCCTTTCTGATCCAGGTGCGTGCCCGAAAAGTAATAATTTACTTTGTCGCTGCCACCTGAAGCACTTAAATTAATTGAAGATTGCGGCGCATTGGGTGCAATGATGATATCTCTCCAGTTCTGGCTCTGATAGCCATATTCTGTTCCGGCTTTCCATTTTTCAAGTTCGGCCGGGGTAATATCTGTTTTGCCGTTCTGGTTTAATTCCGCTGTAGCTTTTCCCAACATCCATTGGTAAGCATCGGTCGTTTCAGGGAAACGTACCCAGTTCTGCCATCCGGTATAAGCATCAACACTAAAGGTATTACGGGTACTGTTTTTACCTCTTTTAGTGGTCACTAAAATTACCCCGTTAGCAGCCCTGCTACCATAAATAGCGGCCGAAGCATCTTTTAGCACACTAATGGTTTCGATATCGTTGGGCGAGATATTATTAAACTGCCCTGCATCCTGCTGTATCCCATCAATTACGTATAATGGATTACCCATGTTACGGATCTGGATGTTGGCACTCGATCCCGGCCTACCATCAGGCATCCTGAATGAAACGCCGGGTAGTTTACCTGCAAGGCCCGTACTTACAGTAGAACCGCCATGTACTTTTTCAAGATCTTTACTGCTAATGGACGAAATAGCGCCAGTGATGGCTTCTTTTTTCTGTGTGTTGTACCCCACTACCACCACTTCCGAAAGATCGTTATTGGAAGGTTTAAGTTTAACATTAACCTGCGTACGACCGGCCAGTGCAACTTCCTGGTTGACATAACCTACATAAATAAAAATCAGGGTCGCATTTTTATCGGCTACCTGGATTTTAAATTTTCCGTCACCATCAGTTGTTGCACCAGTAGTAGTACCCTTAATTTTAATGCTGGCACCCACAACGGTTTCGCCCTTCTCATCAGTAACGGTACCTGTAACGGTGCTTTGTTCCTGTGCACTGAGCTGAAATGAAAGTAAGAGTAAGGTAATTGAAGTAAGAATAACAGAAAGGATTTTGCGTTTCAAAAACATTTTTTGAAGCAAGTACCAATCCATGCGTACAAAGCCGCCATAGGAGAATAAACTTCTTTTCATATTTGGTTAGTGATTTGGTTAGTTACTAGAAGTAAATGGTTTTAGTTCGATTTAATTCTTTTCAAAGATTCGGTTTTTAGCATTAGAGCGGGATACGCATTTGTATCAATCTTTCTCCATTTTGTCTCGATTTTTGTTGGAGGAGATTACAGAAATACAACTAACCACAGATAAGAAGGATACACACAGATATTTTATTTAGGGTAAAGTTTTGCAATTAGTTAACCACAGATAAAAAGGATGCACACAGATATAAAAATCCGTGTTTATCTGTGTACATCTGTGGTTAAATCCTTAACTAAAAAGGGCAGTTAATCAAGCGGTATAATTAATTGCATTCCCTGGCTGGTTATTATCATATTGGAAATGATGGGGCTGGCACGTTTCGGTTAGGGAAGTCCCGCTCATATCTTTATATTTATAATATAACAATCAGAAAAAGGGAGGCAAGTTGAGGTCCTGCTAGACACGAAATATTAAAGATGTCGACGTGATAGGATTATCCTCCCTTTTTTTACTTCTT